>Ga0210389_10000053_pt1 | contig 107591 bp, 103 predicted proteins | sample IncBWH28OmetaG_FD_160127 | JGI IMG/M metagenome (GOLD analysis project Ga0210389, IMG submission 160127) | Forest soil microbial communities from Barre Woods Harvard Forest LTER site, Petersham, Massachusetts, United States - Inc-BW-H-28-O ...
TCTTTTTTACCTTGCATCATGTAATGTACTAAAAATCAATTCGATAACCAAATTTAGTTATCAATATTCGGCCAAACGGAGTTGTGCAACAGCCACTGAAGCCGACGGCAATGAATGAAAGATTATTCTTCTAAAATTCATTGCCGTTCCTTTTAAGGAACGGAAAAAATAAACAAATCAGCAAGGGCTTTAGCCTCAACCAGGCGCCAGGTTTTTAAAAGCGATTCCCCTGTACCAACCCTACAGGGCAAACGCATTAAAAATGTTTTTTATAAGACTGTACGCCATGACAGGAGGTGAACACCCGGAACATTGTGAAACATCCTCATTATCAGTCAATTTGCATTTTAAAGAATTATTGAATTCGGTTAAGTAACTGATAATCAACGGCTACAAAATGAATTTTTTAGCAAATCCATGCAATTTACTGATTATCAATCATTTCATATTTCAGGACGAGTCAATGCTTTAAAAAAGCTGTCAAATCCGGTCGTCTTTTTAAAAAATTTATTCATTTATTTTCTAACTGCGCAAATATACTGCGCAGTAGGTGGTTTATTTTGTACTGTGAAAAAAGGTCGAAGAAAATCTGACTTAAGTCCCGATAGCCATCGGGATTCGACTTAGGACTTTAGACTTAGAAGGAATGGTAGTTCAATGGTAGAATGCGTGCTTGTCGGGCATGTGGTTGCGGGTTCGAGTCCCGTCCATTCCGCAAAAAGGGTGTTAAAACCACCCGAAACCGCTTAAATCAATGATTTAAGCGGTTTTTTTATGCCAAATCCGCTCATTTCAGACCATGTTTTAGGATTCAATCGGTTACCTATTCGGTTACCTATTTGAAATGCCTAATTTTAGGTAACCGAATAGCTTGTATTTAATTGATTTTGAACAGCTTACAACGATGATAAACAGCATCAAAACAGTTCAAAAATTATTAAAAAAGTTACTTAAAAAACGGTTATTTATGAAGAATTCTAACAGCTTTTCGATCCTGATTTGGGCGAACAAAACAAAGGCAGATAATAACGGGCAGATACCCTTATATGCAAGGGTCACCGTATTGGGCAAACGTGCTGAAATTTCCTTAAAAAAGAAAGTAAACCCTAAAAAATGGGACGCCAGGACGGGTTTTCTGAAGGGAAGCGGCGAGAATGTGCGTACCATCAACAATTACATCAATCAGGTCAATAACGAGATTTTCAGGATATATGGCGACCTGCAGGCGACCGGGCAGATTATATCCGCTGAGGAAATCAAAAATAAGTTCACCGGAAATCCAACCGAACGCAAAACGCTTTTAGAGGTATTTGACGAACACAATAAAGATGTTGAAAGCCTGGTAGGCAAAGACTATGTAAAAGCAACGCTGACAAAATATAATACGATACGAAGTAAGGTCTCCGGATTTATCCACCACAAATACGGGAAGCCTGATTTATATCTTGATATGATTGAATACGGCTTTATAACCAGTTTCGAGAAGTACCTAAAAATACAGGAAGGGATTGATCATAATACCACCATGAGCTATATCAAGCGGGTTAAAAGAATAATAAACATCAGCGTAAATAATCATTGGATTTCATCCAATCCTTTTGCCGGATTCAAATGCACCACCCGCAAAGTTGAAAGAGAGGAGCTGACCGAAGAAGAATTGGAAACAATGGCCAAAAAGGAATTCAAAGTTAAACGGCTTGAGGAAGTACGGGACTGTTTTTTATTCAGTTGTTATACCGGCTACGCATTTGTGGATGCCTTCAAGCTATCTAAAGAGAATATTGTTACAGGCAAGGATAACGAATTATGGATTAACACCAGCCGTACGAAAACGGAGATCATTGCAAATGTTCCGCTGCTGCCCCAGGCCATGGCGATAATTAATAAATATAAAGACCATGCTGCCTGTATTGCAACCAACAAATTGCTTCCTATTAAGAGCAATCAAAAGATGAATGCCTATTTAAAAGAGATAGCGGACTTATGCGGTATCGAAAAGAACCTGACTACCCACATGGCAAGGCACACCTTTGCCACCACCGTCACGCTTGAAAACGATGTGCCCATCGAGTCGGTAAGTAAAATGCTTGGCCACACTAAAATAACCACCACGCAAATCTATGCCCGCGTAAAAGAGAAAAAGGTAGGCAGGGATATGAAAACTTTGAGATCAAAATTAAGCCGTGAATTTGTAACTGATGGAGATGAGGCAGTATCAGAAACAGACGACTTTGATAAGAATTTCAACGGCTCAAAATAACTAAACCCAATTGATAGACTTTAAATTTAATTATATTTGTATGATAATATTTCATCAAGCCATGAGCACAGTAACCGCAACAGACTTAGACTCCATGTCCATCTTCGACCTATCAAACGAACAGCTGCGGGAAAGACTGCGGCCGGAAGCCGAAGCAGTGATACGCGAAAAATTTGCTAAGGGCGGTTATATTACGTATTACGATCCATCATTTTGTCCAACCAGTTCCCATATGGTACATGAATACAGTGACAGGAAAGAATTGATTTGGATGGACGATAACTACCAGGAACACTTTGTAAAAATCCTTTGATCCCATGCCAATTAACCCGCAGCTATTATTTGTCGCGGGGCCGAACGGTGCAGGAAAATCGACTTTCTCTAAAAAATTTTCGGAACCTGGTGCCGTTATTTTTGATGTGGACAAAGTGATTGCCCGTATTGAGGCCCAATCTCCTGACATGCCCAAAAAGCGGATATATCAGGAAGCGACCAACGAATTTATTAAACAGGCTACTGATGCCGTCAAACGAAAACAACACTTTACTTTAGAGACAAACTTCAGGGATGAGAGTTTATTAGATATCGTCGCCGAATTCAAGCGGCACAGCTATACAACAAATCTGGTTTACCTGACATTAAAAAACATAAAAGAATCCGTTTCCCGTGTAAACGAAAGAGTAAAAGACGGTGGGCATTATGTAGACCATAAGAATATTGAGCAAAATTACGAATTGGGCTTACAGTACCTTGAACGTTTTGCAGATCATTTTGACAATCTCGAAATTATCGATGCCTCAGGAAGTTATTTTCAGTTAATACCCGTGCTTAGCATTCGGCAACAAAAACTTGATTATTTAAGCACTGATTTGCCTTTCGAGGTGGAAGAGACTATTAAGCGCATCGCCAGCCGCTACAATTCCAGAGGATTGGACGACGAAGAAAGGGAGCGGCCGCGTGGGCCAAGACGCTGATCGTTTTTCTGACAGGGGCATTGATTTGCTTTGTACCTGAGGAAATCCTCATCGTCAACGCACAACATGTCATTGCACCGCGTAAACAGCCGGCAGCAGCAAGCAGGAAAACTGTCAAGGGTGGCGCTCCCAAAACACCAACAAATTGCGCCATTTACATGCCCTTGAGGGTTTTCCTGCGGTGCTATTTTTGTGGCTGCGGTGTAATGTCCCATATGACGTAATTCGAATTTCCTACAAGCTTATCGAATGAATTATTACCCTGGATTATAATTTAAATCCGAATATAATTGTAAATGTCACCCAAAAAAGCAGCTATGTTACGAGGAACGAGTTTCATTGCTGCACGGGGCAGCGAGGCTGAGGGCGAATGAAATATAGCGTGATAACGCGTGATGTCATGAGCCGTTTGCCGCAGCGTGGGCAAGGGAATTAACCCAACACACACTTATCAATTAAGCACTGATCAAATGCTATTTTGCAATAAAAATTGATCATGTACCTGCTCCGCTGTTGATAGTAAATTAGCAACAATAGGGTATAAAATATCCAGAGACGAATTATCGGGAGCGTAATTATCCCGGTATCTAACGTTTATATAGGCATCTTTTAAGATGTTAAAATTCCTTTTGCCTTTTTCGGTATCTATTTGAAATACAGCGGTCAGGTCATTAGTGAAAAACTGTGTTACCCGGAGTAATCGCAGCAGATTATGGCTGTTAATCTTATAGCCTAAAACGGCGCGAACAATCGCAATCAATATATCTTCAGCGCACTGGTGCAGGGAGAAAAGGGCAGCGGAATGTGCTTCGACGGATAAATAATACGTTGCACCCGATAAAAACTCTTTAGCCTGTTTTCGCCACCGTTCCCAATTCGCTTCACCTAATTCGATGAATGTATTTGACTTGATAACGTCGGAGTTAGGCAGCAGCATATTGCCTGATATATACAAAGCGGGGCAACTTAAGGCACGGCTGAAGAAATGATCGCCCTTATTGATTGCATTGATCACAGAAGATGCATAATGCACAAGGACTACAACGTTTGAAGGCCGGCAGCTTTCTTCAAGCATTGTACCCAAGGTAAGTGCCTCACCTTGCTCATGATCCGCTGTCAGGACTAAAATAAATGCCGAATTAAAATTGCCTGGCTTATACCCCAGGTAATAGATGGCGTAAGTAGTCGGCAGTTTATGTGTAATAACAGAAACCAAATTGGGAAGCATTTCGTGGTGCAATGGCAGTGCTTCTTTGTCAAGGTTATAGAGGCGGACATTTGAAACTGAAGTTTCTTCCTGCTGATCACTTTCAGCAAGCAACGCTTCGTGCACCATCAGCAACACCCGAGCGGCAGCATAAAGTCTTTGCAAATTTTCATAAACTATAATTAGGTCAGGGCTGTTGACAAACTCTTTGGCTGCATCTTTTGAGAGTGCATATCTTAACCATTCCTGTAATTGTTCACGATACCAACTCACAGGACGCTCTTGAAAGAAGGCATTACCTACCAACAACGGATTTTTGATCTCAGATTCGTTGAGCTTAGTTCGTATATAACTGACCTCCTGATTATTTTGATTAGTGTCAATTTCAGGAATAATGGTTAACAAAGCAAAGTTTGACGACTCCAACAAGAGCGCAACACTTTCGATAAGCCTGATATTTAATTCATGCCGCCAAATCACGCCCGATGGGCTTCCTTTCAGATCAATATAATATCCGGGGCCTATCACACGGTCACGCCATTTTTCCAGGTAATCGATGTGGCCGGACAGGTCATCAGCCGAAAAGAAGTCATCAATTACGATAAGAGGATCTTCGATCTCCCTGGTCGAAAGATTTAAGGGGCAGTTTACCCACTGATTAAGTTCGGTACGCATAAAGGTTCCTTTTTGAAGCCCTGCGAAATTGCCTGGCGAACTCAAAATAAAGGCAGCTTTACCGCGTACCGAACCACGGGCACGTGTATCACACCACTAAACGGTTGTTTTTTACTTACTGGCAAAAGTGGCATTTATTCGAAATATTTCTGAAATTGCCGTAGTACAGCACTCAACTGTACATTGTGATAAGGTTTAGGTTACTGCCCCTAAACAGCGAGTGTTTAGGGGCAGTTAATTTTATTTGGCCCTTTTTATCCGTAGCTTTGTTTTATACATTTACAGTTTAAATAATACTTTGATTTATGTCTGAGACCTTACACATCGGGAGAAAAATTAGTCGCATACGCGAACTGCGCGGGATGAAACAAGAAGCTTTAGCGGCCGAATTGGGTATTAGTCAGCAACAGGTTTCCAAAATCGAACAAACACCAGATGTTGAGGACGCTGTTTTAAATAAAATTGCTGTCGCTTTAGGCGTTACAGGCGATGCTATTAAAGCATTTACCGAAGAGTCAGTCTTCAATTATTTCAATACATTTCATGATCATAGTGGCGCAGGCGCTTGGAGTAGCCATGGCACGTTTAATTTCAATCCAATTGATAAATTAATTGAGGTTTTTGAAGAAAACAAGAAGCTTTATGAGCAATTGCTGGCAAGCGAACGAGAAAAGGTTGAACTCTTAAAAAGCAAAGAGAACTAATCATGGATGATTTTCGAATAATACCCGCCGAGGAATTAGAACGAGAGAAACTGTTCAAGCAAGCGCTTGAAAGTTTAGAAGCGGATTTGAAGATCGGTAAAATCGAATACGAGCTTTCGATATTTAGCCATCCACCGTTGATTATTACAAACGGGAATAACTTTAATGGTGGTATAACTCGACAAATTTTTGAGTTGTTTCATAAAATTTTCGATACCTATATCGCTTCACTCGGATAGAATTCCCCGTTGCATTACGGATTGCAGCGGCATCCTTCGAAGAAGATACAGCGGAAAGCCGGGCCCCGATAAAGATCGGGGAAATGCCCTGATATTTTCAATACTACCGTCTATTTGTCCTCGGCATTTTCTTTCTATGCCTGTTTCTTCCCAGGACGGCTTCGTCATCAATGTCGTCGCTTATTTCAATGTTAATTGAATTACCAAAGCCGCCATAGCTATCAGCAGCAGAACTATCATCCACAAAATAAGCATCCTGACCTCTTTCCAATGGTCTTTCTGGATTAACGATATCTTCACTTCCAGTTGATTCATCATTTTGGCTAAGACTGCCAATTGCTGGTTTTGATTCTCCGAATTCAAGTGTATCTCTTGCAGGGTTTTCAACACCCACGTTAACTCCTCGTCGGTGTTGGTTGTCGGCGGAATTGTTGTTTTCAGGCGTTGATTGTCCGTATTTTGTTTTTGTTCTGCCGTTTGCTTCGCTAATTGCCTGGCTGTCTCTAATTTGTTCATAGTCGACTTTTTTTAGCAGTTCCGCCCATTTGAACCGATTACCAAGGGCTTGCCCCTTTATTTTGAAACCGTTGTGAAAATAGGTGATTCCCGTTACCCTTCCTGTCGTGGCCTGATTAAAAAGGAAGTGAATACCGGCCTGTTCGCCTCGTATGATCAAATCCTGTAAATTGATATTTTTTTGTCTGAGAAACTTGTTCATTAATTCCTGCAACAACATTTTTTCAGAAGGCTTGCCGGTTCGGGTCACCATTTCAAGTTCGTCTTTAGTCGGCGCCCGCTGCGATACATCGTTACATTTTTCTATCGATTGATAGTCATCCGGCTCATCAGATACAGTGTTATGCCGTTCTAAAGATATAACGCTATTTACACTGGTTGCTTTAACGATATAGGGTTCTGCTGATATATTGTTACCTCGTTCTACGGCTATACCGCTGTTTGACTCAATTGTTCTACGGTTACTTTGCTCTACGGTTATCAAGTTATATTGATGCTCCAATTTTCTCAGGACGGCTTCGCTCTTTTTATAATTATTGCTATCAGAAACAACATCCCCATCAAACGTGATGCGGTTTACCAAAAGGTGAATGTGCGGATGGTCGGCATCGTAGTGCCGAAAGATCAAATATTGATTATTAGTGTAACCGCTCTCCCTTAAATAATCCTGCGCAATAGCTAACAACTCCCCATTGTCCAATGAATCTTCTTTAGAAAAGTTAAGGCTGGTGTGGTAAACATACCTGTTCAGGTTAGGCCTCAAGCTTCTAACTAACCTTAATTCTTGTTGGATCATCCTCGAATCGATAGATGTAAAATTACTCTCCAATAATTCCGCCCGTTTTTTCGGGTCGGCATGATACAACTTTTTCAAATTGTAGTTCAAAGCGCCTAAAAAGTTTCTACCTATTTTCTGAATGGCTATCATGTCCGAGTAGTAAGGATATTATCTGTTTTTGCTGTTTCCAAAGTTCAACTAATAATTTGACCAGTTTGTAGTTCATCCGACCGGCATTGGCCAGCCGGACTAGCTGGTTAAGATTGACGCCAATTTTTTTTAATTCCAAGTAGGTATTCAAATCAACACGGGCAATCTTAGATTCAGGGAACTTGCCTTTAAATAATTTCGCCCTTACTATGACAGCGGGCGTTTTACCGCAAATCTCCGCAGCTTTCTCCAGCCTCTTTTGCTCGTCCGCCGTCAGACGGATAGTAAAATTAATTGCCCGCCTCGATTCCTCATGCACTTTCGGCCTTGCCATATATTGATATAACAGTATATTCGGATAACATTCTGCCATTGTTGACCAATCGCTTTGTTATATAGCTATAGCACTATATAACAAAGCAGCTATGTTTACTTGATACATTATTTCTTTTTCCCGTCCATCATTTTTATGATGTCTTCATATTTGTAATAGATGATGCCGCCGATTTTGGTAAATCCCAATGTGCCGTTTACCCGAAGGTTTTGCAAGGTTCCGGGAGATATCCTTAACATGTTTTTAACCTGGTAACTTTTTAGCCATTTCTTTGGTTCCTCGCCCGGCTTTCCTAACAAGCTTTTGATGTCATCTAAAAGCCTTTCCCTAAATTCATTTAAATCTTCCTTGGTGATAATTTCTGCTGCCATAGTTCATTTGTTTTTTTACTGCAAAATTGACCTCAATAACCATCGAAACATCAGGAGTATTTCGGTACTACCGTAAAATTTAATTGGTTTTAAAGCGAAGCACTCCCTGATGATACAGCAAAAAATTGTAGTCATACTTTTTGTTTAGTTCTGAAAGCAAATCTTGGACTTTGGAAAAGAATAATATGGTTGCCTTGAGGGTGGCAACCTGAATTTTTTATGAGGTCCTAACTACCCTTTTAAAAAAAACCTTCAAATTGATATGCTGAACAAAGTGAAGTATATCGGGTCCGGGTATCCCGGCAAGCCGTTTTCGCATTGCGAAAACATGGCTTGCTTTATTTCACTTTGATTAATTTTATGACGAGTAAATTGATTATTTGAAGGTTAGGAAATGTTGCTTTCAAATATTGGCAATAATCTATCTGTTAGCTGTGTATTTTTCTAATACAGCTTTATAAAGATTAGGGTGGATCATTAATTTGGAGCTATCTATAATTTGCAATTAGCAGTTGAAGCAGAAAATAGCATGAGGATATTGGAATGGTTTATTGCCGATTGTGCATTGAACGATCCGGCGAAAAAAGCGCTTTTGCGGTGGTTGCCAATGCGTTACCTTATATATATGTTGACTACCTGATTCCGGGCCAAACGGTCCATGCAATTCGTCAACGAGTGGTGAGCAGAAAAAGCTGTAGACTGTATACCCAGTCTTCAGGTCAGATGAACCCCAACGGATGGCAGCTATTATATCACGGTATAACCAAGGGTTTCGGCGCGAATATCAAATTTTCAAACTTATGGGCTATGTTTCAGATTACCCCCGGAGCATTTAGGCATAGATTTTTGATAAAAGCAAAAGGCAGCGCCGCGCCGCCTTTTGCCTGGTATTTACTTGCCTGTATATTGCAATACTTCACGACGGCCCCATCCCGGCGCCAGCCCGTCAGCGGGTTGGTATGTCGAGAATTTCTCCTTAGCCGTTTTGAGTATAGTCAAACCCTCGTCATGACCGCCACCCATCGCTGCGGGCATGTTGTATTTCATGATGCCGGAAAGGAAGTATACGCGGGGATTGTCAGGGTTAAGCGTCCCGGCCTTTTGGAGCGCTTCCTGCAACATCGGTAAATAGGTCTGCCATTCAGTATGGTCAAATGCCAGGTAGTTCATCGCATAAAACGCCTTTAATATCAGCACCTCGTCATTCTGCTGCGGCAACTTGTCAAGCAAATCTGCGGCTGTTTGTAAAGCTGCCTTTTTATCCTCATCGCTTTTAACAGCCTTGCTCAGCTTGATATAGGCGAAGCATTCTTCGTAAAGCGCATGCCAGTCATTTTTGACCCCATAAGCGGCCTTAAAAAATGAAATGGATCCATTAATTGAATTTACGTTGTTGATCGTATCTAACTGATCGATGTTTTTACGCATCTCGGTTTGATAGTTGTCCTGTGCTTTAGCAACAATTGTTGCCAGCAGAAATGTAAAAGAAAGGATTGTGGTTTTCATGATGTTCTTATTTAAGTTATTGTTTAAAAATTAATTCCCATTATAGTGCGCCGTTTGGCCAGCGTGATGTTAATGCCCGCATAAATGCTGCGGTAAGCGGGCGGTGTAAGCGTGTAATTGTGGTTTCCATCGGCGCTGTAGTAGTAATTATAGATGTTGTGAATGCCCGCGAGATTATCGCAATAGAAGAAAAGCGCGATCAGGTTGTTTTTGACAAACCAGGAATAATTTCCGGAAAACACAATATTATTGACCGGGGGCGTCCGGTCAGAAAGAAACGCGTGCTGCGGATCATAATACGGCCGGCCGGAGGTATAGTTATAGCTAAGGCCGAGGTTTACGGAAGTCGTAGGTATATTATATTTCACCACGACCGATACATTATGTTTTGCCGCAAAAGTAGGGGTAGCCTCTGTTAAATAGTTTTGAAAAAGCCGCCTGGTATCCAGATAAGAATAAGAAACCCAGTAGTCCAGATTCTGAATGCTGCGCTTGTCATACCAAAAAATGTCGAACCCGTCGGCATAACCATAACCGCTATTCTGTGTGCCGGCCGGAGGGATACGATCGATGCTGAAAGCGGTGAATGAGGTCGTGTCGGGCTCTTTAACCAGGTTGTTGTAATGTTTATAATAGCCCTCGATACGAAATGTCCGGTTGTTTTTTTTATACTGGTAATCAACGATATAATGGGTTGCTTCTTCAAAGGATAATTGCGGGTTCGTATACAGATAGGTTTCAGCCGGCAATTGATAAAAGTCCCCGTAGGCCGCCGAAAACTGGCTATATGGATTAACGACATATGCAACAGAAGCTCTCGGCGCTATATTTCCATGACCGTAGTTAGCTGATTCGCCGCGTACGCCGGCCCTCACCGCTATACCGTTACCCAGGTAGAATTCGGATTCGGCGAAAGCAGCCAGCAGCCGCTCGGTTAATGCATAACGTGCCAGGCTGTCGCTATTGCTAAAGTGAGCATCCTGACCTTCTGCGCCGAAACTTAATTTGCTGCGGCTGCCGATATACCTGCTGGCGACAACCCGGGCTTGCAGTCGCTCATCTGCTTTTTGTACCTGGCTGGAATCAAAAGTGACCTGGTCAATGTTATGACTATACGATACCCCTGAATTCAGCACCCATTTACCCAGGGATACCTTATAGGTGGCATTCGTATATAACGTGCGTCCGTTGAGGCTATAGCGGCTATCGAGCGGGTTTGCAGAAAGATAAGGTACGGATAGGCCAACCTGATTGCGGTCATAACTGCCATAAAACTTGAACAGGCCTCCTTTCTTTGTTTTATGGCGGAAAACAATGTTGCTGCCCTCCCCCTGGGGAATTATAAAATAGCTATAGTTCTGCTTGTTGATTGCGAATGATGGCTGGAGATTGGTATACCTGGCATTTAATGCCAATGAAGTATTGTCATCCCAGCGCTGTGTGATATTGCCCGAGATACCTGCCGTACTCAGCGTAATCGACTGTGAAGAAGCCTGCGCAACGTCCTGGGTATTCAGCACCAGCACGGATGACAATGCGTCACCATATTGCGCCGAGTAGCCACCGGTGCTGAATGAAGTTCCTTTAAATAAAAGCGTCGAAAACCGGCTGTTCTGAGCGACACCCGGGACGCTACCGAAAAAAGGATCCTGCACGATCAGGCCGTCGATAATTGCTTTCGTTTCTGTCGCATCGCCCCCCCGCACGAACAAGCCTTCAGTCTCACCGACCTTGGTTGTTCCCGGCAGTTCGTTAACCGCTTTGAATTCGTCGGGCGGCGACGCAGGCACTGTCGCCAGATCGAACGGTTTAAAGGTAGTTGCCTTTTTTTCATCGCTTGCTTCAAAACTGCCCGCGCTGATCACTACATCAGCCAGAACATTTTTCTTTTGTTTTAAGGTAATCAAAAGCGTATCTGCCGATTGTTTAGGCGAAAAAGTGGCTTTGGCATCCTCATAACCTATTGCGGATATTTTTAGCAGCACAGTATCCTTCAAGCCCGCCAGGTGGATGACAAATCGGCCCGCACTGTCCGTACTTGCACCCTGGAGGGTTCCGAAAACAATTACTGTGGCTCCATATACAGGCTGGCCTTTTTCATCTTTGACCAAACCGGGGCGCTGTTGTGCGATAGCGGCAAAGCCGGACCACAGCAGCATAAGGGATAATGTTAAAGTCTTCATAAAACTGTTTTGTTATATATTTCGACAAATATAAAACAAAAATGTTTTAATATTGCAACAAAAATGTTTAATTTTTTTTCAATTGAGATGAAATAACGTATATTTGAAACAAAATTGCTCTATTATGGATTCGGATTTAGTTAAACTGATCAGTTATTGGGAGGAATATAATGTGGTAAGCGAACAACCTGCACTGGTTGATTTCGGCAAATGGCTGCGGGAAAAAGAAGGGACATCTGCAACACCCGTTCTTCCTGAGACGGGTGATAAAGCGCTCAATACCGGCGGAGAGGTTATGCTGCTGTTGTCCAGGCTGCACAAGCTCGCCAAATTAAAAACCAAGCCTTTGATCAAAAAACTCGGCTTTGCCAAGGATCATGAATACGAAGTCTTGTTTTCTGTTTTTTTGCTGAACCAACCGAACAAGAAGGAACTCGCCAAACACCTGATACTTGAAAACTCAACTACCGTTGAAATCACTAACCGGCTTATCAAAAAAGAATTGCTGGAAGAATGGTCAGACGAGACCGACAGACGGGCAACGCGTTTATCGGTTACGGATACGGGCAAAAAAAAACTGATGGAAAGCTACCAGGAACTGCGGGGTCTTCCCGAATCCTTTTTAGGTGGCCTGAACGAAACCGAATTGAGCCAATTGCTCGATACGCTAAAAAAACTTGAAACGCTTAACCAATAATTCTATGGACAGCAACGTATTATTGAAGGGCCAGCCGTTCAACATAGGTTTTTTTCAAGTCGTTTTTTAGCAATACCGCCGGTCATCTCACCTATAGATCTTTTGATTTTGCCCGTTAGGGGTAGGTAATTCATTTTGCTCAATAAGCGCAATCTCTATCCAAGCGAAATTAACCCCATTACAGTGCTCACGGGGCCGTGAATCTCGTGAGATTGCATAATAGCTATTCGACCAGCTTTGTATGCTGGGCCGTTATCTCGTCTTCATAGGCCTTTCTTTTAGTAATATCATGAGCATTAAAAACAAGCCCGGTAATATTGGCCTCTGAATTAGTAGCGTGGGAAAATTCAAACAGCAGAGTCGCAAAAAAACCTTCACTGGTTGAGGAAAACACCCCTTTCATTGATTTTTTTTGAAGCGGGAAGCCCTAACTTCCATATTTGTTTGTGGAAGCCTATGGGATTATAATTTTTGAAAAATCAATTAACGATTCAACTTAAATGCTAAGATTTTATTTATGAAGTATTCAATGCTATTTATCACCCTTTTTGTTCTTCCCTTTGTATCAATGGCCCAGGAACCAGTCAATCCGGGCAGCGGGATAATAAATATGTCTGTTTTCAGACCGGGGGCACATTTGATCAAGCTCACCTGGATAGACAAAGATGGCAAAGTGACTAAGGAAGCTACATTAATGTGCATCACCAGGATAGATTCTGTAAAAAAAAGGCTGACTTACCTGCAGATTCGTAACGATGGAAAGAAAGATTCGACTGTTTCAGAATGGCCTTCGCTAAAACCTATTTTCAGTTCTTCCGTGTACCAAAATCAAATAGTTGTTTTCAATTACACTAATGACGGTCATGTGCTTGAAGCAAAGACCACAGACAGGTACGGCGTCGTTAAAAAAGATACTACTTACAAGATAGAAAAGGTTTGCTTTGACTCTTACCTTACAGACTATCTTGTCGGGGCTTTGCCATTAAAGCCCGGATACACGGGTAAGTTTATTGCAAGTGCCGGGGTGCCGTACATCATGGGTATAACACAGGTCAGTACTGATGTGATGAATTCTGAGTCCGGTTTTGTCCGTCAAACATATCTGGTCAATGTGGATTACAATGGCTATAAAGTCCTTTACTGGATCGATAAGAATTCCGGTGAAATGATCAAGTTTATCGCGCAGCAACCCGACGGAAGTATTTTTATGAAATCAAAGATTTAATTAGATTTGACCATACAAATCCGAGCCGCATGTTTACTCAATTGTGCCGCCTCTGTATGGGACGCTAAGGATATTCAAATTCCGTAAATTTAATTTTGCTTCGACCACGTTCCCGAAGGGGGCTAAATAGACTATTCTAATTTGATGTATTAGAGATTTCCAATATAAGCCAGTTTGTTCTCCGTCAAAAAAGTAATTATTGGGTTAAACAGTGGCGTCGGAAGCGCATTAGGATCAAACCACACCCACTCCCGGCATTTCTCAGGCTCCCGGTTTTCTACTGTTCCGCTCCATTCCAAAGCTTGATAAAACAAAGTAATATATTGTCTGCCGTTTTGATAAAAATCATTCGTAAAAGATAATTTTACTACCGATGAAATCCTCAATCCCGTTTCTTCCATGGCCTCACGGATCACCCCATCTCCAGGATCCTCGCCAAATTCAATATGACCACCGGGAAATGCCCATTCTCCGTTTCCATGAGCAGAAATTCTAAAACCTAAAAGCACTTTATTATCTTTCCATATAACAACACCTGCACCAATTTTTATTTGTTCCATTTTGGTTGATAAATAATTTCCTGCGTTAATATCTTTTGAATCAGCTCCGCCGGATTGCTATCGAATAAGAGTGTACCAAGATGATAATCGTTCAAAAATCCTGCAGAGGACATTTCAGTCAAAAATAAATAGAGCTTATCATAAAAGCCATCCATGGATGCCGCAAGATTTATTATGAAAGCCAAGCTGGGTCCATGTAAAGACCTCTACGATCTCTTCAAGTGTACCAATGCCGCCCGGAAGTGCGAAAAACCATCAGCAAGTTCAGCCATCAGCGCTTTTCCGACCCGCCTAATGCCAAAACTTCATCAGCTATGGCACCCATTAGCCCCACGGCGCCTCCGCCATAAACCAGTCTTATGTTTTGCTTAACCAGTTCATTCGCCTGTTCTTTGGTTATTTTTAAATAATTGAGGCTTTTCCCAAAGTTAGATCCACAAAAAACAGCAATGCTGTTCATCATCAATGTTTGCTTTTTAAAGAATATAAATTATAAATCCTCAGGCAAAACTATACTTTTTACCGTTCAACATAAAAAGCATTTGCCCTGAGCAATTACACAATCGAAAAATAGTTAGTAGCTGTCTAATCTGTTCTGAAATAACGTTATTGCTCATTTTTTTTATTTCAAATTGCTGAATGTCGGTATAAGTAAGCACGACATTCTTTCGGGCATTTCAGACAGGAAAATCCTGGCAAGCCGTTCGTCGTAGCAAGGGGGCTAATGCTTCATTAAAACATAGGAGTAGGTCGCACCGCCGGCCGTTTTGCTTAACAAAAGGGAATCGCCTTTCATCTTGTAATTATACGAACCGAATAATCCAATACTTGAGACAGGGATAGTTGAGCCGGGTATTATATAGGCCGGGAAAGCGTCGACATTTGTAAAATTCAAAATGTTATTGCCTGAAATAAAAGTGCCACCACCGACGCTGTAATTATCGTAGGGCAGGCTGTCCGAACTGAACTGATTCCCGGTTATCACGAATTCAACCGGGAATTTGGCAGCTTGCAAACCTCCGCCTGTTAAGCCGAGGTAGCCTGCATAAGTTCCATCCAACGAGTCAGCATTGGCAGCCAGCTGAGATGTTTGGTTTTGCTGTGAGCTCGCCCCGGTAACCGGCGTGGCGCTTGCCGGAGATTTGGGCGAATTGTTTTCTTTTTGACAGGCCGTCGCCAGCATCGCGGTCAAAATCAGAATTGAGAGTTTTTTCATAACATGTATCTTTATGTCTGCTTACGGTTAAAATAATATGGATGATACAAACAAAAACCGCCTTTTCAACCGATGACTTAAATATTTAAACCAATTTCACTTGCTTTGATCCGCCTCCGATTCCTGGCGAAGAGATGAAAATCTGCACCGGGGAAATTACAGTATGGCAAATTTGCGCAATCCTAAAATCGACCTGCATTTACGCTGGCAAGGGCAGGAAGGTGCAACGCGACCGTTTGCATTCTAAAGCTGCAGACAGTCAGTCGTTACCATACTCCGGCTTCATCGAACACTATAAAATGTCTCAGCTAATATGTTTTTCGAAGTTGCTCCGATAGGTTGCACCTATCGGAATCTGTGTTTCACCTATTATCACAAATTTGTTGGCCACTACTTTTGCGATATGTTCTATACTAATAATGTAAGAGGAATGGACGCGAATGAAATTTGAGGACAGGATATTTTCCATGTCCTTCATTCTTTTATAAATGAGCAATCTTCCATCTTTAAAGTGCAGGCTGACATACTCTTTCTCCCCCTTGATATATAATATGTCTTTGAAATTGATCCGAACCAATTCGCCCCGCTTTTTTGCAAAAAAATGATCGGTCCCGGTATCGGCCTTTTTTAACCGCCCACCTACGCCTACCTGGATTTTTGCCACGGCCAGGCAGAACCTTTCATATGAGACCGGTTTCAGGACATAGTCAATTACCCAATACCTGAAAGAATGAAATGCATAATTGTCCGACCGTGTAACAAAAATGATTTGTTGCGCAAGGGGCAGAGCGGCTGCAAAATCCAGACCGCTCATGCCAGGCATGTCGATATCGGTAAAAACAATATCGACCCGCCGGCCCTCCAGAAAAACCAATGCCTCGGTGGCATTTTTAAACGTCGCGATGAGCAACAAGGCTGATGTCTTTGAAATATAACGGGCAAGTAACGTAAGAGCGAGCGGGTCGTCATCAACGATTATGCAGCTTGTTTTCATTTGGCGTAATTTGAGAACTATACATGCAAAAACGCCATTCAATTACGAAAGTTATCCAGTAATTGCTCCAGCTTTTGGTTGATCTGACCGCTTACCTCGCCTCCGTGATATGAGACGATCTTGTCAATGTCTAATCGATTGATCTTTTTCACTGACTCCACGGCTTTCTGCAAATCATAGGCGGAATTTGGGTTAAGTATGGCCAACTCCCCGTCTTCGACCGTCAGCGCATCTGCTGCGATCAGTATTTTGCTTTGCTTTAGGTAAATGGAAATATGGCCGGGCAGATGCCCTGGCGTATCAATAATTTGGATGTCTTCGAGAAATGAAGGTTCTTCATCCTTTGAAAAAGCATAATCTACGTCAACCGGGCTGATTTTTTCAAACAAACTGATAAAATGCTGCATACGGGCCTTCTGCGCATCGGGAAGTGAATCATAAATTTTCAGAACCTGTAGCAAGCGATAGGGCTTTTCTGTTCCATTGATCGATTTTTCATCTAACGCCGAAGCGTAAACTTTAAGATACGGATATCTTGTTTTTATTTCGGCTAAACTGCCGATATGATCGATATCATAATGCGTTATGATAATGCCGGTAAAATTTTCAAGGGAAAGTCCTTGTAATTGAAGTGCGGTTTCAATTTTGGGCGTAAATCCGGGGAAACCACAATCCACCAGCAAGGTTTCATTTTTACCCTTTAACACTACCGGATAAATAGCTTCTTTTTTCCCATTTAACTGGTGAGCAATTTCGAGAATATATAGTTCCATAAACTATTTAAATTAGTGGTAAGATGAGCAATGGCATATGTACAAAATCGGCATTATAAACCATTTTTTTTCTCGTGTATTGCCGACTTTGGAATCTTTTTATATCATTTTAAACAGAATATTTTATATTCAAAAATGCACCTTCGATTGAAAAGGCTGTCATTATGATGTCAACATGGCCTTCTCATGGCAATTAGTGGAGGTACTTGCTAACATCCACAACCTCGAAATATGGGTCCTGTTTAAATAGGTATGTCAGGAAGGGAATATGCGCAGCACCATACAAAACAATATAACATGAATCCTTTTTCCGGTCGGTCTGCCGCAATATATTTACAAAAATCTTCATATTGCGGGCATACCAAATATTGCTGGTAAAATCAGCCCCAACTAAATCGTCTTTATTTCCTGCATTGTAGTTAAAATAAAGCCAATTTCCATAGTCGACAATGTTTCTGTAGCCGGGACTATTCAAATACTTATAAAAATCAATGAGCGTTGAGTGATTAACCAATGAATCATACCGATGATAATTATATGTAGATGGCAGTCCCATGAAATCATGATTCACTTCAGAGCGCCTGTCAGGGTCGGTATGCAGTAAACTATCTATGACAGCAGCGTCATTCGATAACAGACCTGCATAAGAACGCTCACTTTTGCTTTTACATACGTGACGTTCCGCAAATAACGAGTCAGGAAAGAAATTAACGCACCTAACGCCGTCCAGGTTCCTTTTTAATGCCAATTTGAATGCGATCTGAAATATTTCATCATGCCTGATTTTTTCATCAGGTTCAATTCCGTTCTTGTATGCCGTAAAAACACTGTCCCAAAAGGGTTGCTGTTCCGGTACAGCCTCAACAAAAATTTTATCTGCTTCAATATGACTTAATTTTTGGAGGAGGTCGCCGAGTTCCAATTGCCTTTTTGCAGAATACAGATCATTGACAGTAGTCGGATATTTATCCGAGGTAGGTCTCCAATGAAATGTTCCGATAAGGATGATTTTAATTTTTTTATCAGCGGTTTGGCCAAAAACAGGTAACAACAACACCGGATATATAAAAAATATAACTGTAAGATAAGTTTTCATCATATGATTATTGAAGTTGTTTTTTGCGAACATTCCTTAGTAGTTCCGATAAAGTGATTACCCACGGTTCTTTTAAAGTTACCTGCGCATGCAGCGTCATCCGGGCAACAGCGGTCACCGCTATTAAAAAAAATTTCTTCTGGCATAATTGGAAGCGTTCATGCTATTTTTTCAGTAAAGTAATGGAACCTATTTTAAAGCATTTTATTAATTTGACCATTGGTCGAAAAACGGTGACTAAAAGATGAAATAACTAAGAAGCGAAAATGCCAGGGGGAGCATATGCGATAAAATAGACGTCATCGAACATTTATTCTCTTTTTAGCGATTTAGTAACGAGCCGTTTTCGGGGGAATCAAATCCCGGCGATTTTAATTTATTGTATTTTAACAGATTCGTTAGCTTTGCGCAGTAAAAAATAAGCACCCATACAGCATATACCGGCGATAAAAGTAAGTGCGGCTGCAAAAGGGAAAAAGAATAGCCATTCGTCAGCGGCCCAGAATAGCAATGTGATCCAAATTGAGAGAATTATTTTGGAGGCCAGTCCGTTTTCCGAGGACAGGTTTCCGGCGAGAATGAATAAAATTGCCGCGATCAAAAATAGCGCGATTCCGCAGGCATAGCCATAACCATCATAATAGTTCGCGATGCTCCGGTCTACGCCCATAAACGGGAATTTATGACCTGTCATTTGCACGATTACCTGGTGCGCAACCGGATCGGCAGCCTGTTTCCATCCGGAATGCCCGATCATGTGCAAAAAGCTGTGGATGAAAATGATAACGGCGGCTATCCTGAGTAAGAGTTTTGATTTCATCTTTATTGATTTGGTTTTATTTTAGCAAAAGTCGTAAACGGCTTTTCCCTTCCATTGTAAAAAACGGAATAACTAATGTGCGCAATTTATAAACCGGTTTTACCAGCCCGAAGACCACCCGGTAAGAGCTCCGTTTCCCGAAGGCGGGTATTTGAAGGGCTTGCTTTGCCGGGTGTTTTAGAAGAGGTGAAAGGTTGAAAATCAATAAAATTTAATAATCTAATTCCCGGCACTCAAAACCTGCTGTCTTCAACAACATTTCGATGTGCCGGGCAGAAATATCGCTACCTTCTATCCTCAAAACCTTATCACAATCTTCAAGATCAAAGCTCCAAACGTCAATCGTCTCAACCGCTGTTAGCAAGGGCTTCACCTTGCTAACCTGTTCGGGTTTTTCAACGTTTGTTACAAAAACCAGTACTTCCATGCATTTATTTTAAATCTTATACCTTTTGTTGTTTCGTTATTTTCTCCAGCAATTCATCCGGCCGCTCGTGAGCGCCCTTACGCCGCGTTCCATGACAGCTGCAACCATTCCGTCTTTGTCTGACACGGATATTGAACACACATTGAATTGTAAGCCTGGTCCTATCGTTTTCCCATAGTTCATGGCGTGGCAGCAAATTCTGCATAAAGTTGATCCTCGACATGCAAATAGCCAATCGCTCCAAGAGATGCTATAAAGCAGCTTTTAAAGAGCGATTGGCAAATGAAAATTTGCTTACATGTGCTGCAGCCCGATTTTATTTCCTTCCGAATCAATGAACATACCTATATAACCGGCCTCGTTCGACAGGAACATTTTTTCCATTAATACGGCCCCTCCGGCATTTTCCACCGTATCCAGTATTTTACTGAGATCATCGCCGCCGTCAAGATAGATGGTGACCCCGTCTATGCTGGGTTTATAATATTCGCCTTGAGCAAGCGCCCCATTGTTGAATTGATCGTCCGAGGGAAACAAGGCATATTTTACGTCTCCCAACGACATGTCATAGAATTCAATTCCCAGAATGGCCCCATAAAAGGCCTTTGCCCGGTCAATATCGATTACGGGTATTTCCAGCCAGTTGATTAAATGTTTCATATATTGTTTTATTTGTTTTCCGCAAAAATGAAAAATGGTTTACGTGTACCATTGTAAAAAAGAGAAGTAAAATTTTATTAAAAAGGGATCTAAAAACTACGGCATTTGCGCAGCCTGGTACTATCTGACAAAGGTATTGTCTATAACACTTCCCTCAGATTGTGTATATCAGACATTTTCAGGTGTTGATTTGGACAGGACTTATCGTTTATATTTGTGTTATGATGAAACATATTTCTATTATGGTGCCGGAGGGGAACCCGCAACTGGTCTGTGTGGTAGGCTGCTATAAAGCCTTTATCAAGGTCAACCAATACCTTGTTGAAAAAGGAAAGGCGCCGATGTTTAATGTGCAGCTTGTCGGAAGCGGGAAAGATATTTCGCTGGACAACGGCGCATTTGTAATCAGGCCGCACATCAGCCCAAAAGATTTGAAGAAAACGAACCTGATACTTATCCCGGCGATGAGCTGGAATTTCGGCGATGACCTTGAGTTAAACGGCGAACTTTTACCGTGGATCATTACACAATATAAACAGGGAGCCGAAATAGCGAGCGCCTGCACCGGCGGGTTTTTACTTGCCGCTACCGGTTTGCTGAACGGCAGGCAATGTTCAACACATTGGGCGGCAGCAGGAACATTCAGAAGAATGTTTCCCCAGGTAAACCTGATGGCCGAAAAAGTTATTACCGACGAATTTGGAATATACACCAATGGCGGCGCCTTTTCCTTTCTTCATTTGCTGGTTTATTTAATTGAAAAATATTGCGGCCGGGAGACGGCGATCTATTTCTCAAAATTTTTTGAAATTGATATTGACCGCAGCAGCCAGTCAGCTTTTACCATGTTCTCGGGTCTAAAGGATCACCATGACGAGGAAATAAAAAAAGCGCAGCAATTCATAGAAATTAATATTGATAAAAAAATATTTATAGAGCACCTTGCTGATAAATTCGGCGTTGGCAGGAGAAATTTCGACAGGAGATTTATTAAGGCGACTTATACTACGCCTGCAGAGTATGTCCAACGGGTAAAAATTGAAGCCGCAAAAAAGGCACTGGAACTCAGCCGTAAGACGATCAACGAGGTCATGTATGAAGTAGGGTACACAGATTCGAAAGCATTCCGGGAGGTGTTTAAAAAGTGTGCAGGCTTATCCCCGTTGGAATACCGGAATAAATACAATAAAGAAACAATAGCATTCTAAATTCTCACCGGGTTTATGCTTATAGAATTACAAAAGGCGGAAAAACACGCAGCAAGATTATTTACCGAGGCGATTGAACGGGGATATGTTACCGCCGGCCAGCAATTTATTTGAGGGAAAGGGGATGGCGGACGAAAGCTGGAGCCTGGAAAATGTTTGCCTGAGCCAGATGTAGGTTCTTTAATCGCGGTAAAAGATCCGCCCGAACTCATTGTCTGTAACGGCATATTGCTCCGGCGTATAACCGGAAAATCGCTTAAACTCCCGAATAAAATGTGCCTGGTCATAATAAAACCGGAATACTTCATCGCGGTAAAATCCCGGTGAAGGATTTTTTGCCCAGAGCAAGTGAAAATGTTGGAAACGCGTGACCGACGACAGCGTTTTGGGAGACAGGCCGACATAGTTTTTAAACAACATATCCAGGTAGCGTTTGGAATATCCTGTCTGTCGTTCCAGGGCCTTAACGGAAATGCGTCCATTTGATTTTACAATTGCGTTTACCGCATAATCGATAATTTTCTGCTGGCTGTTAGTATCCTGTAACTTTTTAACCATGAACGCCTGCAATAATGCCGCCTTGTCAGCTGGTTCCGGAACGTTGCCAATTTGCTCTTCCAGTTGTATACCCTCCTTTCCATATACGTCTGTAAACGGGATGATGTCATTGGTAATTTCATTCATGGCGAACGGAGCAAACCGGCTTGCTCCCTGCGGGGTCAGTTCGATAATGATAGTGCCTGACCGCCTGGAGTAAGTATTAATCACATATGGTTCATCCGCATTGCCAATAAATTGAATTTTTCCTTCCTTATGTTGCTGTTGTATGCTCTGGCTTTCCGCAAAGAGAGAATTTTCAAACGGCAAAACAATCTTTAAGCATCCATTGGGCGCAATGACCCGGCTGCTGGTCGCTGGGTGTCCCAAATCGCTTTGAAATATCCAAAATGACTGGATAAATGGAGCTAACAGCGGATGAGGGATTACGGGTCTTAAAAACATATTTAAAAATAATCAATATTTTTTATTTCGAAATTTATCTGCTGTTCCTGTTAATTTTAAGTAAGTTGGTTGCCGTGGTAATAAAAAGGATCAAGGCGTTTTTAATTGATTATTTAATTATATTGATCTATATTATATGCTTAACCGGAGTTACCTATCTTACTATTTTACTATTTCACCTGACATTGATGAATGGTAATCCTTACAGAGGTGAGCTCCTGGGATTTACTACCCTTACGTTACCCGTAATCCTTTATTTTACTATTTCAGAACATAGCCGCTACTGCGCTACCATTGGTAAAAGAAAAACAGGATTGCAGGTGCTCAATTTAAACCGGAAAAATGCCGGACTGACCGCGTTGTTCATAAGAAATTGTTTAAAGTTCCTGCCCTGGGAGATTGCTCACTTTTTTATTTACAGGCTTTTTTATGAGCAATCTCTGCGGGTGCCAACAACATTGGGAGTGATAGCAGGACTAACTATGTCCCAACTGGCAGTTTTATTGTATTTACTATTCATGATATTCAACAGGAATAACCGTACCATCTATGAACTACTTTCCGGCACCCAGACAGTCTCGTGAACAGGTAATCGCCCCGCTTTGAACATGCCGAATATTTAGCATCTCCCGCTTTATCCTGGTAGATTGGAAAAGAAGTCTTTAATATCATTTGCGAGCAGTTGTGGTTGTTCCACAGCTGCAAAATGTCCGCCTGCGGGCATTACTGTCCAACGCCGGATATTAAACCCTTTTTCAACATAGGAACGTGGCGGGGTCGGCAACTCTTTGGGGAATTTTGCAAAAGCGACGGGTACTTTTACAAAATCATCTTTTTCAAAAACCAGTGGTTTCCTGCTGTTTTCGTTATAGATGCGCATAGAAGAATGGATGGTTTGCGTAATCCAGTAAAGCGTAACATTGGCAAGCAATTCGTCCTTCGTAAATGTATTTTCGATGTTCCCTTTGTTATCGCTCCACCCGTTGAACTTCTCAATAATCCAGGCACATAATCCAACAGGTGAATCGTTTAGTCCGTAGGCTGCGGTAAGGGGTTTTGTAGCATGTATATAGGCGTAAGCCCCTTCCCTGGCCGACCAATCCGCCACTGTTTTTTGAAAGGCGAGCACTTCTTCGGTAAGTTTTTCCCCATCTGGCAGATAGGGTTTATAAGAGCCGGAAATAAAGTTAAGATGCAGGCCAATTACATTGGACGGATATTTTAAAGATAGCCAGGTGCTGATCCCTGCGCCTATGTCACCGCCCTGCGCCACGTATTGGTCATATCCCAATGTTAGCATTAATTGGTGCCAAAGATCAGCGACAAAAGCGCTACTACCGCCTGGTTGGGCAAATTTACCCGAAAATCCAAACCCGGGGATTGACGGAATGATCAAATCAAAACTGAAGTCTCCATTCCCGGTCAGTAAGGGAATCAGTTTCATCATTTCCAGGAACGAACCGGGCCAGCCATGGGTGATAATCAATGGGAGAGATCGCTTCCCTGTTCCTTTGATATGTAAAAAATGTATTTGGTGGCCGCTGATATCGGCTATAAAATTTGGATAGGCATTGATTTCGTTTTCGATTTTTCGCCAGTCAAAAGTGTTTTGCCAGTATGCCGTAAGTTCCTTCATATAGGAAAGGTCGGCGCCGTAATTCCAGCCGGACCCCGCTATTTCATCCGGCCACCGCGTGAGCTGTAATCTTAGTTTTAAATCATCCAGAACCGGTTGCGGAACATTTACTGAAAAAGGCTGTATCATTTTGTCTTTTAAATATTTTCTTTTTATTATCGGGGTTTTGGCTTTTATGGGAAAAGGCAAGGAAAGCGCAGCCAACGCTATGCCACTTTTTATAATCCATTCCCGCCGGGCAATTAAACTCATGCTATTTTTTATATGCAGGTTTAAATATTGCTGGCGATACTTACCACTACCTGCTTCGTTGACAAAGATAACGTAGTGATAATTGCAGAAAAATGCCTATTTTTCCTTAATTAATGAATTTTTTGCATTACTTATGGATATTCAGCAAGTTAGAAATTTTCTCGCATTGGCAGAAGAGTTACACTTCTGGCGAACGGCCAATGTGATAAATATTACACAATCCGCATTGAGCAGGCAGATACGGGCGCTGGAAGATGAGCTCGGCGTGTCTCTTTTTGAACGTAATAAGCGGAACGTTAAGCTGACTGTTTCAGGTGCATTCCTGCGGGATAAGTGGTCTGCTTTGTTGGATGAACTGGATCAGGCCCACCTTTATGCGAAGAAACTAAGTAATGGCGAATCAGGCCACGTCAGGATTGTTCACCCCGATTCCATATCGTATTCCCTGCTACCCGACCTCGTCTGCCACATTGCTGACCGTTATCCGGAACTAACCGTTGAGTTTGTTCAGTTACTTTATGAGAATATCCAGGAGTCATTGCGGAATTATAAAATCGACATGGCATTTACCAGGCAGGTCAATATGTTGCCTGGCATCAGTTCGCGTAAAATAAAAAGCGAGCCTGTCGCCATATTTGTCCCGGAACATCACCCGTTTATTAGTTATGATGATGTCAACGCCGACAGTTTAGCTGGGCAGCGGTTCATTCTTCCGGTTGCCGAACGGAAAAGCAGCTATTATTTTTTTGTACAAGAGATATTCGCGTCATACGGTTTTTTTCCCCGCGCCAGGTACCATTCGGATTTTGGATCGAGCGTGCTTGGGATGGTTTCCAAGGGACTAGGCATAGCAATTTTGCCATATAGCTTTTTTCACCACAGCATGGCCGCAGTCAGGGCTATTGAAATGCCGTTTTTTACTGACCTGTATGTTAGCTGGCGAAGCGATGACAAGACCCCTGCATTATTAAATGTATTGCGCGTCGTTGAAGAATTATATATAAACAAAGATTGATCCGAAAAAGCTTTCCGTAAAATAATGAGCCACGCTTTTGATGATTTAAAAATCGCAATTATTCATTAATCTTTATTTCCATACCTGATTTACTAGTCAGCCATTTCCCGTTTTGGAGTTCCTGTACATGATAGGTGATTACGCTGTTTGATTGGCTAAAAACGTTCAGCACGCGGTTTTTGCCATTTGGATATATCCACGTTTCGCCGTCAACCACTAACGGTGCCGCGGAGGGGTAATTATTCGGGTCCAAACTCTCAATGTAGAAAAATTGACCTGACTTTGACGAGTAAGCGTATACAATATAGACATAATTGACACCTCCGGCAGTTTTAATCTGTTGCTTGCCCAAAAGTGAGTCGCCTTTGGCTGACCAGTTGAAAGCGGTCAAAACCGTGTCCTGGTGGACCGAGCCAGATCGCGCCGTGTCCGAATAAGTAAGCAACCAGGTGCCCTTCATCCGGTCAAGCTCGTGTAATTTTACGTTAATTGAATCCGGGCGGTTCGATCCCTGAGCCATCATTAAGGCCGGGCATACCGTCAGAATTATTAATACCATTGTTTTATTTATCATATTGTTCAATTTTTAAGCAGAGTCGCTATCAGTCTATATAACAGGTGTTTATATGATCAATTAACTTTCGGTGATAAATATTGACATAAATGATGTTTAGTCGTAAGAAATTCAACGAATAGCCTGTTTTTCTCAATACTTGTGACAAAACGGGAAGCTGTGGCTCAAACGCCATGGGAACAACACTGCTGTTCACTTTCTTGCTCTGTCTTATAAATTAAAGGCCCGGCTTATCATTGGGACCGGTGCGCGGTTCACGGGAACCACTCCGACCGACCTTCAAAACAGCGTAAACGACCTCCCACCAAAGATTATCGGAGTTGACTTCCGATTCTTACAATACTTAAAGCGCCTACCGGCCCATCTTTGTTTAAAAATTAAATAAAATGGAGGACAACGATTTTAGCATCAGTATCTCAGCCAAAATCAGCGCAAGCGAGGCGATCAAAAAGCTAAGCAACGTAACGGAATGGTGGGGAGTTACCTTCACGGGAAGTTCCGAAAAGCAAGCTGATAAATTTGTAGTGAAGATGAGCGGAGATTCTTTCTTCAATTTTACGGTAACCGAATTGATCCCCGATAAAAGAGTTGTTTGGTTGGTTACCGATTGCAATATGCCCTGGTATTCGAATAAAAAAGGATGGGCTAACACCAAATTAATTTTTGACCTCGATGAAAATAACAGCGTGACAGAGCTGAACTTCAAACATGAAGGTCTTACACCGAACATTGAATGTTATAAGGACTGTGAACGGGGCTGGACGCATTGGATCAAATTAAGCTTATTTTCCTATTTAACTAACGGTCTGGGGATTTTTGATCAGACATGCCAGTGAGATAATTGCCTGCTGTATATTTTCAGTCTATGGAAATGAACGCATACAAAAATGGTATAGCTTGTAACTGATGGTAAACTGAATTCAACATGGAAGACATAATACGACACCAACACACATTCTGGGAAAATTCATTGCAAAGACTGAAAAATCTCCTTGAAAACACGGAAAAATCACTCAATAAAATTCAAATACAAAACAAAAACAAAATGGACAACCAAAACTATTCGGCTACGATTAAAGTAGCGGCGTCTCCAGGAGACGTCTTCGCTCACATTAACGATGTCTCAAAATGGTGGGCAACCCCATCATTTAAAGGAGAGTTCGAAGGCCAGAGCACAAAACTTAATGATGAATTTATCGTGAGGTTTGGCGATGCGCACTATTCAAAACAGAAGCTTGTTGAGTTTATTCCTGGCAAGAAGGTCGTATGGCTTGTTACGGACAGCCTTCTTAACTGGATCGAAAAGGATAAGACTGAGTGGACAGGCACCAAAATGATTTTTGAATTAACCCCCGATGGCGATCAAACGGTGCTCAGTTTTACTCATGAAGGTCTAGTTCCAGAACAAGAGTGTTATGCAAAGTGCGAGCAGGGGTGGGATATGCTCATTAAAGCCAACTTGCCTAAAAGCATAACCGAAGGAAAAGGCTCGGTTTAATACCCGATTGTTTTACTAAAAAAGAAAGCAAACGAAATGAAAAATATCACAATACAAAACTCGCCGGCTGTTAAAATTGCAGTTGCCCACATAGACGCCTGGAGTAATCATGACTGGGATAAGACTAAAGAACTACTTGCGCCAAATGTGCACGCTATAGTAACAGCTACGCCGGCCATTTTTGGGGAATTTACAGGCATCGACGATTATATGGAGGTCAAAGTAAAGGCCGCGAGGCTTATCGAACCCGGCAGCGTTCAGGTGCTATCCGCAATTGGTGATGAAAGTAACGCACTTATTATGGTCACCTTCAGAATCGGCATGGGTCCCGGTGGGGCGATGGTGACTATGGCGAGAACTGGTCTCTATCTGTTGGATGAAAACAAAAAAATCAAAGAAGAACGGGATTCATTCTTAATACTTTCACTATAACCGTCGTCGGAACGGAACAGGTTACGTCAAGGAGTTATCACTTCAAATGTGACTTTTTGAAAGCTTTCGCCGGTTATGAAGACAGGGAAAAGAGTGTTGTTCCACTTACGCCCAGAGTTGGGATATGCTTATTAAGGAAGGCGTATCCCAACTTTATAATTCCCGCTAAATTTAAAAATATGAAAAATCAACAAGACTTCAACTATCAACTGATAGTAAATGCTACAGCCAGCGAAACCATGGAAAAGATTGCCCAGGTTAATTTATGGTGGGCAAAGAACTTCAAAGGTAAGGCCGGCAAGCTAAAAGACGGATTCTCTGTGCATTTTGGACAGACCTATGTGAATTTTAGCATTTCCGAAGTTGTCCCGAATAAGAAAGTCATTTGGCTGGTAACCGACTGCAATCTTCACTGGATAAAAGATAAGAAGGAGTGGAAAAACACGGAAGTTATCTGGAATCTTACTGAGAAGGAAGGGAAAACGCAGATTGATTTCGTCCACAAGGGCTTGAACCCGGATAGCGAATGTTACGAGGCTTGCGAACCCGGGTGGACACACCACCTCAAAGATAGTTTGCTGAAATTAATTGACGAGGGTCAGGGGTTTCCTGAATAATTCAAAAAGATATTCACTCAACGAAAAGAAAAAATAAAAGCGAAAATCAATGTTGTTCAACAGCAAATCATTTTTACTATTAAAATTTAAACGATTATGGCAAAAGTAATTTTTGGAAACCATGCCTCGGTTATAGTTCCGCGGGAAGATCGGGACAGCATTCGTAAATTTTATTGTGATGTCCTCGGCGGCAAAATCACCAGGGCGGATCCCGAAAGGGACTTCCTTTGCCTCGGAGAAAACTTCTATATCGGGTTTCTCTATGGGGCTGTCCCCGATGAGAGCGAATTCTTACGAACTGCACGATCGATCTGGCTGGAAATCAAGTCCGACGATGTGGAGAAAATGACGCAGAAAATTCTCGATTCAGGTGTAAGGAAGCTGGAAATACCGGACCCTCACCTGTACTTTCAGGCACCGGGCGGGCAAGTTTGGCGGCTCGTAGGAACCGACGAAGACATGTCCTTTTATGAAGGGCTCGGGGCAGGCCCGGATGTTGCAAAGGTAAAAGAAGCAGTCGGTGCAAAAAAATAAAAGAACACGCAGCAAGAATGCCCCTTTTTGAGGGGGGTAGTGTCGCTGTGTGTCCCTAATGGAAAACGCTATAAGCTTTGCAAACCCCTGGCCATAAACAAGCCGAACCGCTATGAACTGGCTATTTTACACTATTAGTAATCATTTGCGAGGACAGAAAAATGACAAATTTCCGATTCGTTCCGGTCATGCCGCATCCGTTACTCAAACCCTTCGTTGAAAAGATGTGGGTTTTTGAAAGCGATGGCCGTTTACCTGAACTTGAAAAAAAATTGATCGTCCCAAATGCCAATTTCAAGTTAGGATTTGGTTACCGAAATGGGATCGTGAGCCGCTTGGGGGATAAAACCTTTGTTTTGGGTGAAAATAAGCTGCAGTTATCCGGACTGATCGATTGCCCGGTGATCCTTGATCCGCTACATGATACGCCCACAGGTACCATTGGAATTGAATTCAACCCGTTAGGGGCATACCGCTTTTTCCATTTACCGTACACGGAGGTCAAAAACCAAATACTGGAATTACCCGATGTCATGGGCAACCGTGCAGAACATTTGCGGTTGCAACTCGCTGAAGCGGACATGGTAGGCCTGAAACTACAGCTTTTGCAGAATTTCCTGATCAAACAGTTGGAGAAGACCGCAGCGGACCCGATCTTTGATTATTGCATCAATCGCATATCGGACTCGAAAGGTTTAGTCACCGTTGCGCAGCTTGAAAAGGAAATAGGTTACAGCTCCCGCTGGCTTCATTTAAAATTCTCAGCCCTGTTGGGCACAGGCCCCAAAAACTTTTCCGAGATCATCCGGTTCAAACAATTTTATGAACCATTTTCATGCGGCGCCAGATCTCAAAGCCTGAAAGAACAAATTTACCATCACTACCACGATCAGAGTCATTTTCTCAGGGCATTCAAAAGGTTCACAGGCTCCACCCCAACCGACCTTCAAAACAGCTTAAATGAGCTGGGCACCAAGGCGTTTACGATCTGATTTCCGATTCGTACTATACATTAAATCATAATCGCGATAGCTTTGGAGAAAATAGTTATACAATTTTTAACAATTAAAATTCAAAAGATCATGGCAAAGGTAATTTTTGGGAATCATGCCTCGGTTTTAGTTCCGCGGAAAGACCGCGACAATATTCGCAAGTTTTATTGTGATATACTGGGTGGGCAAATCACGAAAGCAGAACCCGAAAGGGACTTTCTTCGTTTAGGCGATAATTTTTATATCGGGTTTCTCTACGGCGACGTCGCTGATGAGAGCGACTTTCTGCGAAGCTTTCGATCGATCTGGCTGGAGATCAAATCCGACAATGTCGGGGAAATGAGCCGAAAAATACTTGAATGCGGCCTCGTCGGAAAGCTGGAAGTACCAGATCCCCATCTCTATTTTCAAGCCCCCGGAGGTCAATGTCTGCGGCTCGTGGGGATCGATGAAGACCTGTCCTTTTATGAGGGGATCGGAGCGGGGATTGATGTGACAAAGGTAAAGGAAGCCATCGGCGCAAAGTGACCAAAAGCGAAAACACGATTACCGTTGTTCCGCTGCAGGGTAATGTGGTTTGTATGCCGGCAATGGAAAGCGGTAGCGTCCAGCCGCCGGTAAAACTTAAATACACCCAATACTTTCGGTCCTTCTATGAAAATCCATTTCGCAATAAAAATTTAGAACTGATTTTTGTAAGGAGCATAAAAACATGTGAGGAGAAACAAATGACAGATTTTCGGTTCATTTCTATCACGCCGCATCCTGCCCTAAATCCATTTATTGCGAAAATATTTGTGTTTGAGGCCGGGGGCCGTCTTCCGGTAGAGGATAGGAAGCTGATCGTCCCAAACGCAAATTTGAAATTAACGTTTACCTATCGTAACGGTATTGTAGCCGGCATCGGGGATAAGACCTTCGTACAGGCCGAAAATAAACTAAGTTTAACCGGGCTGATCGACGCACCTGTTAAGCTAGATGCACAGGAAGACGCGCAGACCGGCACGATCGTCATCGAATTCAACCCGTCCGGAGCGTATCGTTTTTTTCATTTGTCATATTTTGAAATCAACAATCAAATTGTAGAACTGGCAAATCTGATAGGCAACGACGCGGCTGAACTCCAGGCCCGGCTCGCAGAAACAAACACTTTACCAGCGAAACTGGAGGTCCTGCAAAATTTCCTAATCAAACAGCTGGAAAAAACTATTGCGGATCCAATTTATGATTACTGTCTCAATCGTATATCGTGTACTGATGGGATGATAACAGTTACCCAACTTGAAAAGGAAACCCGCGTTAGCTCGCGCTGGCTTCATACAAAATTTTTGGAACATGTGGGAACGGGGCCAAAAAACCTGTCCGAGATCATCAGGTTCAAACAAATTTATTATGCATACTCAACCGGTGTCCCACTGCAAGACTTAAAAGAACAAATCCACTGTCATTACCACGACCGTTCCCATTTCATCAGGGCGTTTAAAAGGTTCACCGGATTTACCCCGACCGATCTCCAAAATAGTATAAATGAGCTTTCAACCAACCATTACAGAAGTTGATTTCCGATTTATACAATACAGTAGTGCTCTACCTGCCGATCTTTGTTTTAAAATAAATAATGGTATATCGGATTCAGGAGAAGGTTTTCATTTTTGCCGCCTTCCTTGCGCCTGGATACAAAATCGCACTTAATTCATAAACCAAATACGCTATTGTATGAAAAGTTTCACCAGTAATATTATAATCAAAACAACCGCCACCAAGCTTTGGGAGGCACTTACATCAAAAGAATTGAGCCCTCAATATTGGAGCGACCGCGAAATTCGTTCCGAATGGGTGGTCGGCTCGCAAGTCTCGCTCGTTCAGAAAGATGGCAAGGTTAATTGGCAGGGAAATGTTCTGTCGTTCGAACCGTTTACTTCGCTATCTTTTACGTTCGATGTTTCAGTCGACCCAAGGGTTCACGGGATAAATTCAGAACATGCCCGATTTCTTGCGGATGAACCCATTTCAAAAGTTACATTTAATCTGAAACCCTTCGGAGGAGCCATGATGCTCACTATTATTCACGATGACCTTTCAGACGCACTGGAAGCGGTAGCAAGCATGAGTTGGGTATATGTTACTTCAAGTCTAAAAAGCTTACTCGAAACCGGCGAACCGCTCGCCAAAGTGGTTGTGTAAAGTCTTCACATAGATTAAAGTGTCTAATTACCAATCAACGCTGGCCAAAGTGTCGGATATATGCGCGGTTGATGTGAAATGTAAGCGTGTCCGGAATGGGAAATTGAGGGTGCGGTAGAACGAATTCAAAACGGCCTGAACAACTTCTTCCTTAAACATCACCGAAGCCATTTGCTGATTTGTACAATACGATGAACCGCCAGTCGCCGACCTTTGCTTTTAAATAAATGAATATGGAAACAAACAATTTCACAAGCAGTTTTTCTGCAAAGATCAGCGGAAACGAGGCTGTAAAAAAGATTGGTAAGATATCTGAATGGTGGGGAGTAACTTTCACCGGGAGCTCAGAAAAACAAGGCGACAAATTTATAGTAAAGATGGGCGGGGATTCCTTCTTTGACTTCACGGTAACAGAATTAATCCCCTCCAAAAAAGTGGTTTGGTTAGTTACCGATTGCTATTTGCCCTGGTATGATGATAAAAAAGAATGGCTGAATAACAGGCTGATCTTTGATGCCATTGAAATCGATGGCATTACAAAACTTACGTTTACCCATGAGGGCCTGACGCCGGAACTTGCGTGTTTTAAGGACTGCGACATCGGCTGGACGCACTGGATCAAAACAAGTTTATTTTCCTATTTCGTAACGGGGAAAGGTGATTTTAATCAACCGCGTAGCTGAAATCATTTGCTGTTGTTCGTTTTCCGGTGAATGTCGAAAAAGCAATCAAAAGGAGAAAATAAAGCCCGTAATTTTTCAAAATGGTTGGGAGACCGGGCGATATTACTGAAGTAATATAAACATTAAAAAATAAAAATGATGGACAAAAATTATAAACCGGCAAAATACGCCGTCGAAATTGAGCTTTCAAAATCCGCAAGTGATGTTTTTAATCATCTTATCAATCTCTCCAAATGGTGGCCCGAGGAATTTGAAGGCGAAAGCATCAAACTAAACAGTGAGTTCATATTAAGGACAGGCGGTACACATTATTCAAAAAATAAAGTGGTTGAATTAGTGCCCGATAAAAAACTGGTGTGGCTTGCGATCGACAGCATACGCACAACGGACAATTTTGATTGGACAGGAACCAAAATGATTTTCGAATTAACACCTCAGGGCGATCATACTCGGGTCAAATTTATCTACGATGGAGTTGTTCTGGAGGATGAATATGACAGGTTGGTGGAGATATGTGACATGACCGTAAAAGACCTCTTTTATAACTATATCACCGGTAATAAACCAAAATTGTTTTTACAGTGAAGGGCTAAAATTTTTAAGACTAAATAAAGATGACAGAAAAAGATTTCACTGCAACGATAGCGGTTTCTAAATCTCCGGAAAGTGTTTTCAGGAGCCTTACCCACGATGTTGCCAAATGGTGGGGAGGCAAAGACCTTACAGGTAAAAGCATTAATCTTAATGATGAATTTATAATAAACCACCCTGGTGCCCATTATTCAAGACAAAAATTAGTTGAGCTTATTCCCGGTAAAAAAATCGTATGGCTTGTTACTGATAGTACACTGAACTGGCTAAAAAAAGATCAGCATGAATGGACAAACACAAAGATGGTTTTTGAGATAAGTATCGAAGGTGATAAAACTGGTCTTCGTTTTACACATGAAGGGCTTGTTCCCGAAAAGGAGTGCCATGCAATGTGTGAACAAGGTTGGAATACGGTTATTAAAGACTACCTGTTCAACTTTATCACCTATGATAAACCGCACTTTTGATTTTAACAACAAATTATTTCATAAAATGGAAAATCAAAATTTATGCCGCCACAATCGAATAAGATTGACAACCTCAAATAAAAATATTTATTCTTTTTGTCCAATTTTAACTTTCCCAGTTCTTATTGCGGTATAAACAAATAATTATTCAACATAAAACAACGCAGCATGAGGAACACGATGTATTGGGTTGAAATCCCAGCAACAAAGTTTGAAAGAGCAAAAAAATTCTACGAAACAATTTTCAATATCGAAATGATACCTGTGTCTATACCCAGGGGCAAGTATGCCATATTTCCCGTCGATCCCAATGCTTTGGGAGCAGGGGGCGCCATCGTTGAAGGCGAAGGATACGAGCCATCAGAAAAAGGCAGAGTAGTTTACATGGATAGAAACGAAGATCTGGACATCCCGCTTTCAAGGATTGAAGCAGCGGGTGGCAAAATCATTCATTCCAAGATTAAGAATGGGGCTAATGGTGAATTCGGCTTCATTGCTCAATTCATAGATTCAGAAGGGAACAGAATGGGATTGCACTCTAATATTTGAGGGGTTCGGATTTTTTTAACAGTAATCGGATATAGTACTTTACTTTAATAATGAAACAGGTATGTTATAGTCTTCCTGATTTGATTTATTATTGAATAGAACTTTATCCGGTTTTAAATTTCAAATATTTCCGATGGGGTGATATTCCCTCGTGGATCACAAGCAATGATGTCCTGGCCAAAAAGTTTCGTTGCGATTGCTCATCAGAATTTCCTTACAAAAAAAGAAAAATGTAAAGTCAGGTGACATCAAATTAACATCAAGTCCCCCGAAGTAACAAGCCAAGTTTAAGAGCCACCAAGGGGAAATCAACTTTTAATTTAAATATAAAAAAAAAGGAAAACATCCTTTAGTGCAATCTATTGCCCAAAAAATGATGCATAACAATGAAAACATTCACAATAAAAATATTACATATCCTTTCGCTGATTATCGCCGGCACAGCAATAACTTTCGCTCAAACCGCCAAATTTACAGGTTGCATTTCAGGCTCACTATTTGATGAAAATGGCAAGCCGATGGATTACGCTACGGTAAGTCTACTCGATAGCCAGGATTCGTCAATAGTTAAGGAGACATTAAGTAACGAGCAAGGCGTATATAACTTTGATCATATTAATACCGGAACCTATCTAATTAAAGTTACCATGGTAGGTTATGGAATGATAATAACAAAAGCGTTTACCGTTACTGAAAATCAATCGAACATTACCGTGCCAGTCCTAAAAATGTCGCCAGGAAATCACGTGCTAAGCACGGTCAATATTGCAGGGTCAAAACCATTGGTTGAGCATAACGGCGATAAAACCGTGATCAATGTGGAAGGCAGTGTCCTTTCAGCAGGCAATTCCGCAATGGACATTCTTGAAAGAACCCCTGGTGTTATTATCGACAAGGATGATAATATCAGTTTAAACGGGAGGCAGGGTGTGTCTGTTATGGTCAACGGGAAGCTTACCTATCTCACCCCTGCGCAACTGGCGACGCTACTTCGTTCCACAGATGGAAATACCATCAAGTCGATCGAGATCATTACTAATCCATCTGCAAAATACGATGCATCCGGTAATGCAGGCATTATTAACATCGAACTCAAAAAAGGCATCCGGGAAGGTACAAACGGCAGTATTGTTGCTGGCGCAGGATATGGAAAGTACGGCAAAGACAACGAAACAATTTCATTAAACCATAAACAGGGGAACTTAAACTTGTTTGGCTCGTTCAGCCATCTTGACGATAAGCACGACATTAACGTTAATCTCAGACGGATCGTAGTAGACAGCGCCAACACCACTTACTTTAATCAATACAGTTCCTCGGTGAAGCAAGATAACAACAATAGCTACCGCCTGGGCGCAGATTACGACCTGTCACCAAAAAACAGGATTGGCGCACTTATATCCGGATACTTTAACGGAGAGAATGATGACGACTCAGATAACACCTATATCGGACCAGACTTCAGCAGGGCCGATTCTTCTTTGCACACCTCGGCAGCAGATCATCAAACGTTTCATAACATTTCGTTTAATTTAAACGATACCTACAAAATAGACACCGCCGGACAGGAATTGAGTGCGGATCTGGACCATTCTAAATTCCTAAATAATGCCAATGCGGGTTATGCCACAGACTTTTTTCTTCCAAATGGCAGCATCCTGCACCCGGGGTCGTTCCTGGGAAACGGGGCACCTTCAACTATCGGCATTCGCACCGCCAAGACAGACTACTTAAATTCTATAACCAAGTCGCTGAAACTGGAAACGGGTTTGAAATTCAGCGATGTCAAAACAGATAACGACCTACTTCAAACAACCGACGCATCAATGCCTTATATCAATGAAAACCATTTCATTTACGACGAGAAAATTGGTGCCGGTTATATCAGTCTAAGTAAAGATTATTCGGACTACTCCATAAAGGCCGGGTTGCGGGCGGAGTATACCAGGTCAAATTCCACGGCTGACTCTGTAAACATCCTTCAGTACCATTCGAATCATTATCTCGACCTTTTCCCAAGCCTGTTTATCAGCCACAAAATAGATGATAAAAACGAGGTAAACGTTTCATACGGACGGCGCATCGACCGGCCCCAGTACGACAATTTGAATCCGTTCACTTATCATTTCGATCCTTATACTTACCTGCAAGGCAATCCTTACCTGCGACCACAGTACGCCAGTAATTTCCAGTTCAATTATACTTACGATCATAATATCACGCTGACCTTGGGTTACACCCACCTCAAAGATATGATTGCGAATGTGCCTGTGACCGATCCGGCGGCAAAGATCGCATACGCGATCCCCGAAAACCTGCAGTCACAAAATAGCTTAAGCATGAATGTTTTTGCAAGTTATACCCTTGCAAAATGGTGGGAAGGAAATATAAATATGAACGGCGTATACAATGATGTGATGTCAGATCGTCTCAATGGCGTAGGTTATTCAGCAAATAAAGCGACGCTGATTGTCCGGGTTACTGAAACCTTCACGCCGGTAAAAGGTTTTAAGGCCGAAATCACGTCGGCTTACCAGTCGCCTGTAATATTTGGCGTATTTAATTTAAGTGCGCAGCACTGGACCGATGCGGGTATCAGTCATTCATTTGCGGACAAAAGCCTGAACGTAAAATTATCGGTAAGCGATGTCTTCAATACCCACCACTTTGTTAATACGGTTATTTTTGGAAGCGATAACCTTGTGGCCAGGGTGAACGCCGAAACACAGGTAGCACATTTGACTTTAACTTACAACTTCGGAAATGGCAAAATAAAATCCAGCGAACATCAAACCGGAGCTGAGGATACGAAGGGGAGGGTAAAAGGCGCAAATTAATTCCTTTGCTTCTTTTGTCGTGTGCTGTAAAACCGCAGACATAATACAGAAGAGCGGCAAACGGGACATATTCAACCTATGATTTAAAAATAATTCTGCTTTTTGTCCAGTTTCTGCCTTTTCAGTACTCCAGTTAGTATATACAAAGATTGGGAAAAGTCATTTCACCTCATTATCTTTAAGTACTCGTAATACGTCGAAGCGAAACAAATGATACATTTTCAATTCATTCCGGTTACACCACATCCTGTACTAAACCCATACATCTCGAAAATGTATGTGTTTGAAAGCAACGGCCGTCTCCCCGTCGCCGAAAGAAAACTGATCGTTCCAAATGCAAATTTTAAATTAACGCTTACTTACCGTAACGGAATCGTAGCCCGCATCGGCGACAAGACCTTTGTTCAAGATGAAAATAAATTAAGTTTAACAGGCCTGATCGATTCACCGGTCATTCTTGATCCGCAAGAAGATGCGCAGACTGGCACGATAATCATCGAATTCAATCCGCTCGGAGTTTATCGTTTATTTCGTTTACCGTACACCGAGGTCAAAAATCAAATAGTGGAACTGGGAGACCTGATCGGCAACTGTGCAGAAGAACTTCAATCGCAACTTGCTGAAACTGGCTCTTTAAATTTGAAACTACAGTTCCTGCAGAGTTTTTTGATCAAACAGTTGGAAAAAGCGGTATCGGACCCGATATACGATTATTGCATCAATCGCATATCATACTCCAAAGGCTTGATCAGCGTTGGACAGCTTGAAAAGGAGACCGGCTACAGTTCCCGATGGCTTCATATTAAATTTTCGGAACACCTGGGTACAGGGCCCAAAAACCTTTCCGAAATAGTCCGGTTCAAACAATTTTACCAGGCATTCTCCTCCGGAGCCAATAATCAAACCTTAAAGGAACAAATTTACGATAATTATCACGACCAATCCCATTTCATCAAAGCCTTTAAAAGGTTTACCGGATCCACCCCGACCGACCTTCAAAATAGTCTGAACGAGCTCGCCACTAAACATTATACGAGCTGACTTCCGATTCTTACAATACTTAAAGTTGCGATACGCCCATCTTTGTTTAAAAATTAAATAAAAATGGAAACGAACAATTTCACAAGCAGCATTTCTGCAAAGATCAGCCCGGACGAGGCGATCAGGAGGATCGGCAAGGTTCCGGAATGGTGGGGAGTAACCTTCAGCGGAAACTCTGAAAAAAAAGGTGATCAGTTTACAGTAAAAATGGGCGGGGATTCCTTCTTTAATTTTACCGTGACAGAATTAATTCCCGGTAAAAAAGTGGTTTGGTTAGTTACCGATTGCTATATGCCATGGTATGCGGATAAAAAGGAATGGCTTAACACCAGGTTGATCTATGATCTCACTGAAAACAATGGCGTAACAGAACTAATGTTTACACACGAGGGTCTCACACCCGAAATTGACTGCTTTAAGGACTGCAAACCGGGTTGGACGCACTGGATCAAAACAAGTTTATTTTCCTATTTCACTACGGGGAAAGGCGATTTTAATCAGCCCCGCAACTAAGATATTGTGCGACAGGTAAAATCTTATTCTGTTACAAAACAAAAGTATAAGTAAAATGAAACACCAAGGTCGCGAACTGCGTGTAACCACCACAATAATAGTAGACGCACTTAGATTATAGGTTTAGTAGGTGTCTGAATCAACCCCTTGGAATGTCCAATCCGCACAGTCTAACAAGCAAGTTAACGGCTTACATTTGAAAAAAAAAATAAACGAATCATGGAGCAGAAAAACTATCATAGCAGCATCAGTGTGGAAATCCCTGTAGCTGAGGCATACAAGGGCACCTGTAAGGTCGCCGCCTGGTGGACAGAAAATTTAGAAGGCGCCTCGGAGCAGCCTGGTGACCGTTTTACAGTTACTTTCGGCGATACCTTCGTAACAATGAAAATCGTCGAAGCCATCCCGGGTAAGAAAATTGTCTGGGAAGTAGCGGATTGTTCCCTCCACTGGCTCCAAGACAAGCAGGAATGGACTGGAATGAAGATCGAGTGGGAATTCCAGAGTTTCGGCGATTCTACAACGATTGGAATGACGCATGTTGGCCTTGTCCCTGAAGTCGAGTGCTATGAAAGCTGCGAAAAGGGCTGGAATTTTTATGTGAAAGAAAGCCTGTTCAAGCTTTTGTCGGAAGGGAAAGGGGTGCCTGAGTTAAGCAAAGCCATAAATTAAAAGATGGGAGCCCACAACTAAGAATAGCATTAAAATAGAATTTATGAGCAATTTATCAAATCGAAGAAGAGTACCGATTCCTTGTGCGGTTACAGACGGTGAAATCATCCTTGCTACCGGCGATGTATCTATGCATCCGGAGCGGGCTTTTATTGCGCTCATTACGCCAGAAGTAGAGAAATGGTGGGGTTCCGATGACACCTATCATGTTACGGACTGGAAAGCTGACCTTAAAGTCGGTGGCAAATGGAGCTTGGTTGTGGTGCGACCGGATGGCATGTCGTTTCCTGCTAGCGGTGAGTTTCTTGAATTGGACATCCCGAGGAAAATTGTACTAACGCGCAGATATGACTGGGCGCATCCAACACTGGGGAACACTCTCACTAAAGTAACCTACTTGCTGAAGCCAATTGAAGGAGGGACAAACCTGATTATCCGTCATGAGGATTTTGGCGGTGACGCCGAGGCTGCATTTGAGCATGAGCAGGGCTGGGAGCGCTATATAGGATGGCTTGATGACTATGGGAAGCTAAGCAGGTGAGGATTAGCTGTCCATTATGTTAATTCAGTAATTAATTTTATAAATATTTTATTCCTGTTGTCCATTTTCTGTTTTCCTGATCATTATTGTCGTATTAGGCGGACAAACTATTTTACCTGAAATTTAAAAACCTTTTATGAGAAAAATAATTGAATACACCCTAATCTCCCTGGACGGTGTGTTCGACGGCCCAGCGATCAGAAGCTTTTTTGAATACTTCGACGAAGCTTATATGCGGGATGGAACCGGACAGGTTCTTGCGTGTGATGCGATGTTGATGGGACGGACAACCTATGAAAGTTTTGCAAAGATATGGCCGGCCAGAACAGACCCTTGGGCCCAAAGTTTAAATGCCATGAAAAAATATGTCTTTTCATCTACGTTGGAAAGGGCAGAATGGCAGAATACTACGATTATTCGGGGCGATGTTATAGCTGAAGTAAACAAGCTAAAGCAGATGGAAGGAGGTGACCTCCTAATATATGGACATGGCTTGCTGGGGCAAAGCTTGTTAAAAGAAAGGTTGATCGACGTGTTCGACCTTTCTGTGCACCCCCTGCTTGTCGGGCATGGAAGGCAATTTTTTCGCGAAAACCAGGAGGCCAAAATGAAACTGATTGCAACTAAGAGTTTTTCAAAAGGAATAGTAAAACTAACCTTAGAACCGCAATACTAAATTATGCATAGTATCCTGGTATTTTAGACGAATAAAAATTCGTGCGATACTTTGAAAATCTATTCCTATTATACAGGCAATTTATCTCTTTGACTCGGTAGAACAATTAAGAAATATATAGCAACACATTTGAAGATTTATCAATGGAAGATTTTGTCATATTGATCCGTCAGTTGGATACAAGTTACAACGAGGCCAGTGATGGCGAGATGGAAGCTATTATGAAAAGATGGGAGAGCTGGTTTGGGGGGATCGCAGCACAAGGGAAATTAAAGAACATGGGCATACGCCTTGGAGATAAGGGCAAGGTACTGAAACCAAGTGGCGTTATCACTGATGGACCTTTCGTTGAAATCAGGGAACGTCTTGCCGGTTTTTTTGTTGTAAAAGCTGACAGCTTAGAGGAGGCGACAACATTGGCACACGGCTGCCCTGTGCTTGACTTTGGAGGTAGTATTGAAATCAGGCCTTTTCATGAATTTCAGAGAATCGCTATATTTGGATAAGCTGACCACACATTCGGAAATTTGGCGGGCGCTGGAAGAATGATGGAACAGGAAAAGGAATTCTTAACACGATTATTCAAAACCGAATTCGCTAAAATGGTTGCTGTTATCAGTAAGCTTTTTGGTTTGGAGCATATTGAAGTGGCGGAAGATATCGTTAGCGAGACATTTTTATCGGCTACTGAAACATGGGGGACCAAGGGGATTCCAAAAAATCCAACTGCATGGCTTTATACCGTTGCCAAACAAAAGACACTTTATCATTTTAGAAGGAACAAGATATTTACTGATAAAATCGTACCCAAGTTATCGTTGGGCGATGAACCGGCTTATGAGATCGAAGAAATAAACTTCTCAAAGGAGAACATCCAGGACAGCCAGTTGCAAATGATGTTTGCCATCTGTAACCCTGCGATCGCCAGTGAAGCCCAAATAGGATTGGCTTTGCGAATACTTTGCGGTTTTGGAATTGATGAAATTGCGGATGCCTTTTTAAGCAATAAAGAAACGATAAATAAAAGATTATTCAGGGCAAAAGAAAAACTGAGGACTGAAAAAGTAAAAATCGAAATGCCGGGTAACACGGAAATTGGAAATCGCCTGGATAATGTTTTGCAAATTATTTATTTATTGTTCAACGAGGGTTATTATTCAAAAACTCAAAACTGGTTATTGACCAAACGCTTGTGTTTAGAAGCAATGCGCCTGGGCCTCATGCTTGCCGCTAATGAAAGAACTAACCGCCCGAAAACAAACGCTTTAATAGCATTGATTTGTTTTCACGCTTCCAGGTTTAATGCAAGGCAAATGAATGATGAAACTTTGATCCTTTATGAATATCAAAAGGAGGAATTATGGGACATGCGGTTGATCAATCAAGGCCTTCGTTTTTTGGATTTTTCGGCAAAAGGAGATGAAATAAGTTCTTATCATTTGGAGGCGAGGATTGCTTATTGGCATTGTACAAAAGAAGATAGTCGCGAAAAATGGGAAGATATTTTACATTTATATAACCAACTTTTGCTGATCAATTACTCGCCTGCAGTCGCGCTGAACAGAACGTTCGCGTTATACAAAGCCTGCGGATACGAAGTTGCCTTGTGCGAAGCAGAAAAACTCCAACTGCCGAACAACCACTTTTACTTTCTCCTGCTGGGAGAATTATATAAAAACGTTGACCACGTTAGAGCGAGGCTCAATTTTGAAAAAGCTTTTCAATTAGCTAAAACTCAAACTGAAAAGGAAATCATCCAGACGAACCTAAAAGCAATGTCACAAGAATAAAATAACATTTCAACCTGTCCGGCGGCTGATAATTTATTCAACCGATTGTAATTGATTTTCAAACTCCTGATTCTTTTTCTTGTTTTTGATCGTGCCATGCCGGCAAACGGGAACGATGGTTGAGAATATAGGCCAATCGGTTTAATTTTAATAGATATCGCGCTGAAAAAGACGTTATCTTTAGGTATGGCGACATTAAAATTATCCAAATTTAACCTCAAAAGAACGCAGTGGTTAGCATGGTTTTGCGTTTGTGTAACAACGTTTCTTTCTTTTTTACCAATGGGTGTCTGGTACCAGTCGTTATGTTATGCCCTGATCAACACCTTTTATTATGCCTCGATTATTTACGGTAATATTTCGATACTATATCCCAGATTTTACGAGACCAGTAAAAATATCACTTATGGTATTTCAGTTTTTTTAATGTTGGTTGTCTGCGGCCTCGTAAGGACTTTTTTTATGGCGTTGGCCTATAACGCCTTTACGCCTCACCCTGAAAAAATTACTGCACCGGTTGTCATTTATTATTCGCTTGCGGGGATCATGATATTCTTACTTAGCTTCATTGTCAGAATAGCCCTTGCCTATTTCGGTCTGAAACAGCAGAATGAGCAAATCATATTCGAAAAGACACTGGCACAGTTGGACTTGTTAAAGTCCCAGGTGCAACCGCATTTTCTTTTTAATACCTTAAATAATATTTATTACGAAGCATTTATGGAGGCTCCTAAAACAGCGTTCCTTGTTGAACGACTGTCTGGTATTATGCGGTATTTCATTGATGAAAGTCCTAAACCGGAAGTTTTTATTGACACTGAAGTAAAGTTCCTTGAAAATTATATTGAATTGGAAAAAATCCGGATAAATAGTGAGATTGCAATAACGTTTGTAAAAGATTACGCCGCAGATGCTAAAGTGCCGCCTATGCTCATGATGGCCTTTGTCGAAAATATCTTTAAACACGGAATTGACCGGGACAGCGACTTTAATGCCATTCAAATATTTTTAATACAAAAAAATAGCCTGCTTACATTTAAGACAAAAAATCATGTATATAAAAAGGCGGACGACTTAACCGGGTTTGGCCTTCAGAACTTAAGAAAAAGACTTTCATTATTATATAACGATAAGTTTGAACTGACTTTTGAGCAGTCTGAGAAATACTTTGATGCCTGTTTTAAAATCCCCGCCGCATGAGTTATAAGTGTCTGATTATAGATGATGAGCCGAACGCGGTTAAACTGCTCGAAGTACTTGTACAACAAAATACCAACTGGACACTGGAAGGAAAATTCCACAATGGCGCGCGTTCACTGACATTCCTGAAAGAGAATTATATTGATTTTGTATTTCTGGATATTAACATGCCGCAGCTAAACGGCCTGGAACTGGCTGGCTTAATTCCCCTCCATACGAAAATCGTATTTACAACCGCTTATTCTGAACACGCTGCGGAAAGCTATACTTTCCAGACAATTGATTATTTGCTAAAACCAATAACCCTTAGACGGTTCCTGTTTGCCGTTCAAAAGATCGACCAGTATTACAGTAAGATTTCAAGCATCGGTCAGGCTGAAACATTCCTTTTTTCCACCGGGTTTTATTTTGTGAAATCGGGTAAAATGCTTCAAAAAATCAGGATGGAGGACATACATTTCTTTGAAGCGGAAAAGGAATATGTGAAGCTCGTAACCGCAACTTATTCTATTTTACTTTACAGGCGGTTAAAAGATGTGGAAGTTCAACTGATTCTTCCGTTTATAAGAGTTCACAATTCCTATATCGTGAATATTAACCATGTGGTTAAAATGCAGGATAATCACCTGTTTATTATGGATAAGAAAATACCTATCAGCGATAAGTTCCGTGGCGCAGTTATGTCTGTTATTAATAGAAGGATTTTTTAGCCTGCAACATTCCCGAATCAATTCCTGAGTTCCCTTTTTTACAATGTAGCCAGGGTCCAACGCAATATATTTGGGAAAACAAATGAACCCAATCCATAAATTTAGTTAACGACATGAAAAATTATTATTTTTTAAAGCTTAATCCCAACCGGGCAACATTTGCACAAGACATGACCGAAGAAGAAAGGGGGATCATGAAGCAGCATGTTATATATTGGCGTGGACTGATGAATAAAGGGCATGTCGTGACTTTTGGACCTGTGCTCGATCCAAATGAGACTTATGGTATCGCAATTGTCGGCGTTGATGGCCAGGAGGATGTTATAGAATTTATAAAGCACGATCCCGCTGCCACTATTAATACGTATGAGTTCCATCCGATGATGGCCATAGTGCCGGACACGGCATCCTGAATTCCTATCTCGTTTTTAGTCTTGGGATTTTGTCCAGATTCACACATCGAATTACGTGATGGATAGCCGTACTATAACAAGGTGTATTTTTCGATAATTTAATTATGCATGTAAAGCCATTAAATAGATACATGACAACTGTCTAAAATAACCCCTTAATATGTCTGATTTACACGCTACAAGGTGGTTACTAAGGCTATAACTTTGAGAAAAAGACGAATAAAGAGGTCGTCAAAACTGGCAGGTTTGACATCCGTGTCTGAATTTAGTTGATTGCTTATAACGCGGGCGCTGCCGGGTGAGATTCGGCGCGCCTTTTTTCTAGTTCGCCGAATCGTTACCGCGGGACTGAAGCGTTGTGAGATTTTTAGACATCGATTATGAAAACACAAATACTTGATCCATTTAAGGTAACTGCAGATCCAAGCCGCAGGCGAATGTTGAAAATGTTATCCGGGAAAAGTATGACAATAAATAATCTTGGATCAAATTTTCCTATAAGCCGGCCAGCTGTTTCCCAGCATTTGAAAATCCTCTACAATGCTGGATTCATTTCCATCGAAGGAATTGGAACAAAACGATATTGCACTTTAAAACAAGATGGTTTTAATAATTTGCTGGATTTTGTCAATTATTTTGATAAAGTCTGGATAGCAAAAATCGAAGATTCAAAGATTACCTTACATAAGGTCGACGTAAAGTAATTCCGATTTAATAATCGCCGGGCGTCGTTATTGACCACAACGGTTATTTGTTGAGTGAAACTAGTTACTCCATGCGCATTTTGATGGGTAAATAACAAGAAACATACTATGCTAACCAAAAAAGGCAGTTGATATGATAAAATTAAACCTAATGGCATTTATTGCATTTTTAACATTTTCCGCCGTTAACCCCGGTTTTGCAGCAACAAAGTTCAAACAGTCTTATTTTGTTGCTGATGGTCAAAGGATTTACTTTGAAAGTGCCGGCCAAGGTAGCACGATTGTATTCCTCGCCGGAGGCCCAGGTGCAGATCCCGTTTACATGAAAACATTAATTGCTCCATTCGTTAAAAGTCACCGCTGCGTACTTCTACACCAGCGTGGTACCGGCCTTAGCAAAGATGTTCCGGTAAACGCTGATTTTATCAACATCGATAAGCTGATAGCTGATTTGGAACAGCTAAGATTAGTTCTGAATGTCGGTAAAATCATTTTGGTCGGCCATTCATGGGGCGGCATGTTGGCGATGGCTTACGCCGGTAAATATCCGGATCGGATTGAAAAGCTGATTTTACTCGATTCCGGCGGCTGCGATATATCATTCTTCAAGGCCTTCAACCAGCGGATCATGAACAACCTTACCATGGAGGAGCGGAGTGAATTAGCATTAATTGACCGAATGATGGGAAATCCTGATTCGTTGAAAACATATTTTCAAGCTGGCAATACCTCACAGGCTTTCGCGGAAGCTTTTAAGCGCCTGGAAGCAATTATTGTCAATGGTTACTTTTATGACCGGTCGAATATTCGCTTTTTTACTCAAAATATGGGTGAAGGAATCAACTTCCAGGTCAATAACTTGTTGCTCATTGGTGAACTGTCCACTCAAAAATGGGATATTTGTGACGAATTTCAAAAGTTCAGGCGTCCGGTTCTTATTCTTGAAGGGAGTGATGATCCGGTAAAATCAGCCGATGTCCTCCATAATATATTTCCTCATTCAACGGTGAGATATATCCCAAAAAGCGGGCATTTGATTTGGTATGAAAACTTTTCCATAACCAAGAGGCTTATCAGTGCATTCATCGGTGGAAACTGAAAGCGGACCACAAAAACCGGGCAAATTGACTTTTCACTTGATTTGCCGGAGAATAATATCGCCTCATTTAAACAAGTGGTTTGATCATTCATCATCCCGCCGTAGTAATCAGCGGCATACCACTTTTCCGTTCGACTTGCGGACGACCGGTTTACGCATAAGGAACAACTCTTTATTGACAACGAACTTTGGTGACATGCAATGAGACCACCATGCTGCTTATGACCTGGGATTGGGCCGCAGGTGAACGGCTTCAATAAAGTCGTTTAAGAACCCTCTATCAGTATCATATCCGTTCTCACTAAAAAATAGCGAAGCTTCCAATGATGAGCGGGCCGCGAACCAGTACACCTTCCGAAACAGCATATCATTGAGTTCAACTCCCAATCGCTCCAAATGAATTTCCCAATCGGTTATTGGAAAATACCACCAGAGTATTGGACCGATATCGTGAATCGGATCCCCCAATCTTACGTCATCCCAATCCACTATATATAACCGTTTGCCCGAAAGCAAGAAATTGGAGTTATTGGGCTCCTCATGAACCGGAATGAGTTGTGACAGCTTGATCTCATCTTTCATACTAATGAACTTTTTATAGCTTGTGATAAAAGAGGCTTGTTTATATCGACTATCATTTAAATTTCTCAAGCGTTGATCAATCCGCTCGACCTCATTAGTGAGGTAGTTTTCATGGTTTTGTTGTTCAGGATAGAACGCCGCCAGCAAATTCTTTAATCCCGCGTCCGCCTGGTACCTTTTGATCAAATCAAAAACGATGGCCCCATTGATTCTAATCCATTCCTTTGATGGTTTCGAACCGGCTACAAACTCCTGGATAGCAAACGTCCGTCCACCGCATTGACCGGTATGTAAAACTTTTGGCGTTAACCCGATACCAGCTATATGGACCAATATTTCTGTATTGATATCAAATTTGATGAAATAGCTTGTTGTAGCATCTGAAACAATATACTTCTCTTTCCTAAGGCCCCCGGCCGGCTTATCTATCGTCCACGAAGTTTTTTTAAATATTGTCTGGAATAATTCTTCAATTTCACGCATACAAAAAATTAGTTTGTTGCAATCGGCTCAGGAGTGCAAACATGCTTTAATAAAATAACAGTAAGGTTTCAATACCTGTTTAGATGTTTAAATATAAAATAAAACTTCCAGACCCGTAGCTGTTAAGGAAGCCATAACTAACGTCTATATCAACGCGAGTAGGTGGAATAATTTTTAAATGATTAATTTTATCACAATTCGGTAAGGATCGGATAGTTTTGACCTTGACACAATCGAGTTTCTATATTTCGGTTTAGCCTTCTATGCATGTGTAATTACATTTTACGAATCCAGTCTAAAATCGAATTCGAAATTTGTTTGCACTTTATAAAACCTTGTCAAAGCAAAGAAAATAAAAAGCAATCGTAAGTGAGGAATTGAAATCTATTATTTGACGATGATCAGTAAATTATATGGAACAACCTAATCAAAAGAAAAACAAGCCGGAACCCGTAACCCGATTAACCCATGATGCTTTACATGATCTGATCCATTTTGACAGTAAATTTTTCAGAACCTTACCCCCTTTATTTTTTAAGCCCGGCTATCTTACCGAACATGCCTTAAAAAATGATGAACAAAAATATGTGAAACCGTTTGCCCTGTTTGTTTTCCTCAACTTTATTTTCTTCATCTTTAAATACGGCGGGTTATTTACATATTCAATTGACGGTTATCGCAACAGCTCTGTCATGATGAATTATTTTGCGAAGAAACAGATAGGCCTTCATCTGTCAACTGTTATTATGGAAGACAGGTTCAATACAGCGATGCATTTTGAGCAAAAAGAATATTTCGTGATCATGATACCGATTTTTGCTTTGATCTTACAGTTTTTATTTTTCTTCAAAAGGCGGGCTTACGCTGAACATTTGGTGTTTAGTCTTTATTTTTACAGTTTTTTCATTGTATATTTAATGATAGTACCTTACCTGGCCATCCCGATTTTTTGGTTATTGCAAAATATGGGAACAGACATCAAGCTGCTGAATTCTGAAGCGGCGCTTGCAATTTTAGTTCTTTTAATAAACCTGGTTTACCTTTCCTTTGCGGCCAGGCGCATTTACAAAGAAAATTACTTCAGTACTATTGTAAAATCTGCCGTTTTAAGCATTGCTGTTTATCTGCTGATCGCCTATGTATATAGAAATGCGCTGTTCTTTATAGTTTTGCATAGCCTGTCTGAATGATTTGAGCGATTTAATAAAGACACCGCTTTAACCTAATTGCTGTTTTTAATCCGTTTTTCCTCATTTTCAAGGCCCGTTTTCCGATCCCGGGACGAATCGACCTGGTTGCTTCCGAAGCGCCATGTAAAACTCAAACGTAACGTCCGGGTTTCCGTCAAAAGGCTTCCATTCCCGTTTACGCCTCCAACATTACTTTGTACATAAATTTTTGCCGTGTTGAGAATATCAGTGGCGGATAGTTTTACAGTCGCGTGCCTGGAGAAAAATCGCTTTTGTAAACCAAGATCAAGTCCTCCCATTGATTTTAAATGCCATTCCGGATTTGTGAGGCTTGGGCCATTAAACCAGCCACTAATTTCCGCTGAATAATCCTTGCCTATTACAAAACTCTGCTGCAGGTTGAGGCCATATATCGGGACATTGATTCTGATAGTATCTTTACCGATGGCTGTATTAAACAGTTGATAAGAATACCAAATATTCCCATATCCGCTCCACCAATTGGTGATGGTAAGAGGCGACCCTATGCTGAAACTGATAATCTTTTGGGTTCCAATATTTTTCGGCTCTGCATATAAAGCATTGCCTACGGTATCGCTTATCTCCGTCGCTAAGTGCGTTACATAACTAAAGCCTATACTCGTATTCAATTTTCCAAGGAATGTATGCGATAAGTTCACGTTATCCGTATACTGCGGCAGCAAAAACGGATTCCCCTTAAAATAAGTTAGCTGATCCATTTTGACCTCAAAAGGATTAAGATCCTGGTAAGTCGGACGGTCAATCCTGCGGCTTCCTGTTAAGTTAAACGTATTGTTTTGATCGGCAACCCATGTGAAGGATATCGTCGGGAAGAAATCGATATAATTTTTTTTGATGTCATCTCCATTTTCTATTATACCATCCGCTCTTATGAGATTGGTTTCACTATTGGTTTGTTCGATTCGTAATCCCGTCTGAATTGTGAGTTTTGCACTAGCTTTAAATTCGTAACTTCCGTAGGCGGCATTGACATTTTCTTTATATGAAAAATTGCTGCTTTGGTTCAGCAATTCTAAAGGGCTTTTCCCTGCGCTATCCAGGAAGAAGTCAAAACTGTTCTTAGTATCAATCCAGGAGACTTTAGCCCCGTACTCGAGTTTTCCTCTGCGTATTTTTTTCGTCAAGTCTAATTTTGCCGTATAGATATTGATATTCGTAGGGTTATACATGCTGTTAATTATGCTGTACAACAAATTGTTATCCGGCCCGTAATAGTAGTTAGGCTGATAGTCGTTTCCCCGACTACGGAATAATCCATAGTCGGCGTCGAAGTTAATGTTTGTGCCGCTATCCTCCTGTTTATGATAATTGAGGTTAAAATCGGCATTGCTACGGCTGCCTGGTATGCTATTATATGATCGGAGTGTCTTAATGAACGCGCCCGTACTTCCATCATCAATGGGCGTTATTCCTGAACTTGTATGGTCTGCGTCTGTATAGTTGGTAGTAACCATAATCCCGAGCGTATTTTTATCATTTAAGCGAAAGTCCACCCCCGTTTTTGCATTGATCGTTTTATTATTGTCCTTGTTTACTGTCTTTTCGTTATACAAAGTATCAAGCTGCACACGGCGAAGGTTGAAATCCGTTTGATATATCCCCAGGCTCCCACCGATACTTCCAAATATGTTTATTTTATCATGACGATAGTTCATGTCGGCACTTACATTCTCCTTTGGGGTGGCGCCATCAATAATTCCCAGATTGATACTGCCATTGGTCCCGTACTTCATGTCTTTTTTAAGCCGGAGATTGATAACTCCTGCGTTACCGCCCGCGTCGTATTTTGCTCCCGGGTTGCTAATGAGCTCGATCGCTTCAATATCATTGCTGTTAATGCTTTTTAAATAAGCCGCAATATCCTTATTGTCCAACTCCATCATCCTGCCGTCAACAAAAATCTTAACGCCTTTTTTACCCTTTACGCTAATGTTATCATTGTCGTCCATCTGAATTCCCGGGCTTTTTTGTAACAGTTCAAACGCCGAACTGCCGGTGGCCACAATGCTTTGCTGAACATTGATAATGGTTTTGTCTGAATTAACTTCGACGATGGGCTTTTTTGATGACACCGTTACCGCGGACAGGTTCGTTACTGATTCTTCCAGTACCGTAGTACCCAAAGCAATATCTTGATTTTGAATGGCTGTTAAGGGACCCACATATTTCTTTTGGTAGCCGATCAGCGAGAAAGCGAATAAGTAGCCGCCGCCGCTTTCCTCCAATCCAATTTTGAATTTACCCGTGCTATCTGTTAAACTTGCTTTCACCAGGCTGCTGTCTTTCACTGAAAGTATTGAAACCGTTACGACCGGCAGTGGCTTGTTGTTTTTGTCAGTAACAAAGCCGTGGGCCGTGATCAATGTTTGGCTAAAAGAGCAGAAAGGCGTAATTAACGACGCTATGATTGTAATACCCAGCGATAGCGTCACTTTTGTGTGTATAATGTTTCTCATTTGATTTTCTTTAACTGATATGGCAAAAAGGTTACCCGGGGGCTATACTTGAAATATCCCGTAATTGCTACCAATAAAATTGGGGCTTTATCCGACGTGGAATTATAATCGTGTCTATTATTGATTTATTCGCGATTCAGCGCTTTCATCTTGTCGGGTTACCGGTGTTTTGTCAGTCATCTCTATTGAGTTCATTGAAATAATAATAATTCTTTTATTCTTTGTATCTGACAAAGGTATTGTCTATAATGCTTCCCCCTGGGGTGCATATCAGACATTTTGAAGTGTTGATTTGGACAGCCTTTGTTGATTATTTTTGCATAATGATGAAACATATTTTTATTATGGTTCCTGAAGAAAGCCCGACACTGATCTGTGGTAGGCTGCTATTAAGCCTTTATCAAGGCCAGCCAATACTTGGTTGAAAAATGAAAGGCGCTGATGTTTAATGTGCAGCTTGTTGGAAGAGGAAAAGATATTCGCCGGACCACGGCACATTTGTAATCAAGGCACACATCAGCCCGAAAATTTAACGATAGCAAACTTTATACCTATTTCGGCAATGGTCTTGAATCAAATCAGGAACTTTTAACGTGGAATTTTCGAGGATAGCCTATAAATGCGCTTTAAAAAATTTGACAAACGGTATAAAAGCTGTGACCAACGGCAATCCGGTGGTTTAAAAATTAATTATAATTGTCATAACTAAATTAACTGCTATGATTGTAAAAATCCTTTTAAGAATCTCTTCAATATTAATGTTGATTCATTTGGTCGGCCACACATTTGGTCAGAATGGCTGGAAGAAAACTACAGATCCTGTACTAAAAGAAGTTGGTAAGCAAATGATGGGGCCTAAATTCCCTTTCATGGGCGTTTTTAGAAGTATGGGAGATTATTTCGATGGGTACGGGTACACTGCGAGTGTCAATATGTTGCTGTTTGTAGTTATTTTGTGGCTTGCATCCTATGCGATTAGCCCGGGAAATAGTTTTTTAAATAATGTAGTGCTCACACTCGCGTTTGGCCTTTTGTTAGTTAGCATTATTGAATTTAAATATTTTTTTCCCTTCGCGGCAGGTATAACCTTACTCGCATCAGTGCTCGTGTTTATTAGCTGGTATTTGTTGATTAATATTAAAGCTTAAGCGCTCCCTGTGATCGTAAAATACCTTTTGATAGTCATTTCAGTTTCAACTGCGGATAAGTAAGGTCTTTTGTTATTTTAACAAACGTTCTTAAGAATTAGCATACATTAATTCGTAGATTTCATCAAAGGTTTTCCCTTTATGACGCTGCCATAGCCCCGAATAAATTAATTCGATGGGCGACAATAATTTGATACACGATGATATATCTTTTTCGGGTACCGTGTTATAAAACATACTGCTCACTTTTCCCAGTTGGACTTGCGCCTCATTTAATTTGTTTTCGCCGTCTGGAGTAAGCTTTAAGAGTTTCGACCTTTTGTCAGTTTCATCAACCTCTTCCGCCAACAGATTTTTGTTTTTTAACCTGTCGATGATAAGAAGCCCTGAAGAGAGCTCATGAAAATTAAGGTAAATGACTTCAGTTTTCCTTGGTTGATTTAACTGCTTTATGGTAAGCAAATAAGTGAATTCGTCTAATCCTCCAATTCCAATCTCCTTTAGCGCCAGGTTTGCATAATAGCTATTTAAGCGCATCAGTCTTCCGATCAGTTTTGCGAGGACGCCACTCATAGGATATTGTTCCGTCCCGCTAAAGGCCGGTTGCTTGTGGCTAACTATTCTTTTTTTTGCCAAATAATCCTGGCAAAAGTCTTCGAAATCCAAATTTGGATTTTGCTCTTCAAATGCAGCCCAAAGATTTACTATTTCTGCGGTTTTGTTCATTCAAATATAATTTTCGTGCAAAGTATAAAAAAATAATTTATATATCATTTATGATGTATATTTGTTTTAATTAAAAACATAAATGTTTTAAACATTAATCAAAGCCAATGAAACGATTATTATTAATTAGCGCAGCTTTTATGTTGTACATCCCGGCAAAAGCACAGGCTACATCGGATGCAAATAGTAAAATTGAAGTTGTTATAAATAACTTCCGCAATGACAAAGGAAACGTAACCATCATTTTATTTAATAAGCCGGACGGTTTCCCCGATTCCAAAAAAGGCTTTAAGATCATCAGCAGCAAAATAAATAACAAAAATGCGAGCGTTGAATTTGACAATCTACCCAATGGAGAGTATGGCATAAGCGTATTTCATGATGAAAACAACAATAAGGTATTGGACCGAAATATTTTTGGTATTCCTAAAGAAGGAGTAGGGGCATCTAATAATGCCAAAGGACATTTCGGGCCTCCTAAATACCAGGATGCCAAATTTTATTTAAAAAATGAAACAAAAACAATAACCATCCATATAATCTATTTGTAAAACAACAAATCAAATTTAGCTTATTTAACAACGTCGGGTGTTAAAAATTTACGTGACCTAAAAAGCAATACGAACGCTGCGGTGAACCACCAAGCGCCTTGAACCATTGAAAGGTAGTTTATTAAGTACTGCAAAGGGAAAAATAAAGCGGCGAAGCCTAAAACTTCAAAAGCAATTCCCAAACCAATACCTGTATATCCGAATATATGCGGAAGCACTCTTGATCTGAGGATAACTACTGATAAGGCAATAAATAGCATCGGGGCGGCAATAATGGAATACAAATGTTGAACTGCCGAAATAAGATCAAGGCTTATAAATCCTGTTGTTGACGGGTTTCCGTTTAAAGCGCCGAAATAAAACGTTATTTCTATAAAACTGACGGTTACTAATATTACTCCGCCAAAAAAAGTAACCCATCCCGAAAATTTTGAAGCCGCACTAGCAAGATGAACAATTGCGAAGGCAAAAAGAACGATCATAGGCGCGCTCACAGTTTGGAGCCAGGCGCCAAATATGACGGAAGTATGGTATTGTTTTCCAAATGCCAATAATTGGGCATACGTAGGGTTGGGTGGCGGCCCCGGATTTACCAAAAATGAAGTGATAAGCATAATAACCCCGGCAAGACCGGTTAACGAAGCGAGGGTTCCAAATAATTTTTTACTCATTGTTTAATGTTTGAATAAATGTAAAATTAAGCTTTATTATTTCACTAATGATGCTTAAAGTGTAAATTAAAAACACTTATGATGTATTAACAAATTTGTAAAACAGGTCGCTTATCAGGCTAATCCCTTCTGAGCTTGTCACAACTTTTTGTTAACGGCAAACTATTGCTCCAGATCACCGGGTCGTTGTTTACGGGCCGGTGATTCAATTAGCAAAAACGGTTGTCAGACAGCAACGTATACCTTCACTTCTGGAGGTTGACAACTATTGTTATAACGATCATAATCAAACGTATAGGCCCTTGGCGTCCCGCTTTCCCATATTTCGGCCCATGCTTCCCCAACAATAATGGGAATCTCGCCGGATAAGGAATAAATTTGATATTGACCTTCCGGAATATCAACTTGTTCAAAACTGTCCGGAACAAGAGAAAGCGGATCACATTTGCAGCCCAGCAATGCTGTGTAATAACCGGTGTGGTCGGTTTCATAGTTCATATAGACAGCGAATAGGTCGTCGGAGAGGCGGTCAGTAATTTTACCCTGCAGATGATTTTCCATAAACTTGCCCCAAAGCTGACCCATGTCACTTTGTGCCTGGTTGTTTTCGTTGGTTGTTCTTACGGCAATTCCTACAATCGAAAATGCCGGCTCGCTGGACGTTTCAATTTTACTTATCATAGATCCTTCTTTTTAGCAAATAAACATGGCCCCACTGACAGCCGTATGTCAACAGGATTAGCAATAGCGACATTGTTTTTGTCTAACCAAGATAGCCGAACAGGCCATCGACAAAAGCAGATCAAATCCTGTCGTTAAAACGAGACCTTCCTGCCATATACGAACTTCTGCCGCTAAAGCAAGTTTTATGAATTCGGGGACTTGGATTAGCTAACTGTTTTCCCGTATTCCCGACGACTGCGGCGTTGTTTTCTCGTTTTCCACCTATCTCACTCCAGGTGATCAACACCATAAATTCTATTTTAGTGAGAACACAGGCCGCAAATAAAAATACCCTTTTGCATTTTCGGCCAGGTAAATATTTGACGAACGGCTTGAGATATTTGACGAATACACCATGGGGCTGAAATCAGTATAAGAAAAAGTTTCTAAATACATTTTGACGAACTGCATTAATGCTTTGATGAACAGTAACAGGAATTATCTTGGTTCGGCCTATTATTGTAAACGTCTTATTATTAAAAAAAGGCGGCAGACATTTAACAATCAAAAGCGAATAATACTTGCAATACACAAGCAAGCCTTTTTGTAGGGTTTTACTTTCGCTATTTTTATTCAATATTACCCGGTGCAATTATTAAAGAAATACTTTTTATAAAATAATTTTCACCCAAAAGATATCATTAAATCAACGTTAGGCCTTTAGAATTACTTGTGATGCGATTTTTTAGAAAGTACATATTCCCGGCATTATATGGCCTGCTTGCCTATTTTACAATCAGGCTATTGCACGATACCGATATTAGCCTGAAATTTTGGGAAAGACCTATATTAACAAATATTATTGAGATAGGCACGTCCATTATTACCGGGTATTTAGTTATCGCACTTTTCAAATGGTTATTACGAAATTTCCAAAAAAGGTGGGTATTCCGGTTAAATTACCAAACGATAGCGAAGGAAATAGTTATTCTTGTAGCGGCTAATCTTGTGTTGGTTAACATCATATTTCTACCGGTTTCGGCGAACACCGACGACGGGTTATCCTGGGACGATGTTGTGTTTATGAATACCATACCTGCCTTTTATGCCATCATGTATTACGGGATAGTAAGATGCAGTGTGTTCTTTAATGCCTATGTGAATGAGAAGCTTAAATTTGAAAAGATCACGATCACACAACTGGAAACCGAACTGAAATTCCTTAAGGCGCAGTATCACCCTCATTTTTTATTTAACGCCCTGAATACCATTTATTTTCAGATGGATAAAGATATGGAAGGCGCCAAGTTGAGCATTGAAAGGTTTTCGGGTTTACTCAGATACCAGCTTTACGACCAGCAGCATCAAGTACCGGTAAGCCAGGAGATCAACTATCTTCAAAGCTTTATTGAATTACAAAGAATACGCACAAGCCGAAAACTTAAGCTGACCATGACCTTTGACCCGGCTTTATCTAACCAATTGATTTATCCATTATTGTTTTTGCCACTTGTAGAAAATGCATTTAAATATGTCGGCGGCAATTATGAGTTGTCTATTTCCGCAGTGTTTTGTGCAAATACGATGATTTTCAAGGTCGTAAATTCAACAGGCAAAGCCGCGCAAGTAATAAATGAGGCCGGCGGTATTGGGCTGGAAAACTTAAAACGGCGCCTGGACTTGCTGTACCCGGGAAAGCACAATCTACAGATCAGGAAAGGCGCTCAATTGTTCATCGCCGAAATCAAAATAGAATTATGAATAACAAAATTCGCTGCGTAATAACAGATGACGAGCCCTTCGCACGCGAAGGGTTGACAGGATACGTGGAAAAGGTTGGTTTCCTCGAACTTATTGGCATCTGCGAAGACGCTGTTGAATTGACCCAGTTAATACGCGAACAAAAGCCTGATTTATTATTTCTGGATATTCAGATGCCGATCCTCACGGGGGTTGAATTTCTTAAGTCCATCGTTAATCCCCCAAAAGTTATTTTCGCAACAGCTTATGAACAATATGCTCTTCAGGGTTTTGAACTGGATATTTTGGATTACCTTGTAAAACCTATTTCATTTGAGCGTTTTTTGAAAGCGGCCTGTAAAGCGAAGGAATATTTCGATTTGAAACGGAACCCGGACTTACAAAAAGATAGTTTCACGTTTATTAAAGTAGAAGGAAAGCTAGAAAAACTGAACTTTGATGAGATTTTGTATATCGAAGGCATGGAGAATTATCTCATCATATATACTAATGATCGGCGCCTGATTATACACAGCACAATTAAATCATTCTTTGAAAAACTGCCGCCGGGGTTTATTCAAACTCATAAGTCCTACATCGTTCCGATAGAAAAGGTTACTACTATCGATGGCTGTATGCTGGTGGTGGGTACGCACAACGTACCGGTCAGCAGGAAGCTCAGGGAGTGGGTTCTTGAGCAAATAGTGAAAACAGGATATAAATCCTGACAGAATAAATCGAAATTGGGTAATTTGGCCTGCGGTCTGCGACCAGATAGTCCCTAAGCGGTCACTAAGATAAAAAGCGTTCCGGATCTCACCCCGGAACACATCAAATAAACCTAAAAACTCCTGTTAGGATTTTCTTCGCTGCTTTTTTATAAATCAGTTCGTAGTCCGCTTTAAAGTCGCATGATAATTTTGACCGTTCATTAGTATGTTTAAGCTGATAGAATCTCCCGCACTAAAATATTTTCCTGTATGCAACATTTTCATCCCCATGGCATCAATGGCGAAAGAAAGACTGTCGCCATATATTCTCCCGTCGGTGAGGTCTGCGTTACCCTGCGCAGATTGTGCAAAGCCGGTTAGTTTTCCGTCATCGGTCTTGAAGGAATAGTTGAGCGGGTAGCTATTTCCTCCACCCATGGGTAATACACCGGCCCAGCTCCCGCCGATTCCCGTGAAAAATGCAAAGGCAGCAGCGAAGCTGCAAGTCAAAAGTAATGTAATGGCGATTTTCCTTTTCATGATGTTTTAATTTATTTAATTTTTAGTCTTACATAGTTTCAGGTAGTAAGCTGTCGCTGTTTTCCCCCAGTAGGGCCTGGTGATATCCTTGTCATTTTCCTTAGCGTAAAGGCTATCCGCTTTGGCCAGGTAAGGCAGCGCCACTTGTTCCCCGCCACCCGCAAACCGGGGCATACTGAACTTGGCCATGCCCCTTAAATAATAGATTCTCGGGTTATTGGGATTGATGGCCTTCGCAGCTTCCATATGGCCAGTAAACACTTTGCCGTAGATCATGTACCTGGTCATGGGACTGATGGCGATCCGCCAATTCGCTATAAAAGCACCCAGGACATTTGTCTCATCGTTTTCCTTGCCCAGAATTTTTACGGCTTTGTCAAGTTCAATCCCTGCTTCATCAAGCAACGCGTCGCGTTTGGAACCCTCTAGTTTGTCATTTTCCGACAATACTACTTTGCTGTACGCCAGGTAATAATGCGTTATCCAGTCATTATCCCACTTTGCTGCAATCAGGCTGAGTCGTCCGCTTAATTGGGTTTTCTGTAATTGGGCGGTTGCGGTATCAAAATCATCGAAGGTCTTTTTTAGTACTGTTTTCATGTCGTCCTTGCCGGCCGCCTGCTGTCCATAGCCTAAATTTATTCCGGCGGCAGCTAAGAAAATAATGCAGCTTAACCTGATCGTATTCATTTTCATATTCTTTGTTGTTAAAATTTATAGTTCATTTTTGTTAAATTGACTTAATGAAAAGTTGAAACCCAATATAACGGACCTGTAAAGCGCGGGCAGTACCGGATATTTCTGTGTGCCGTCGGATGAATAGCGGTAACCGAAAATGTTATGGTTGTTAGTGACATTATCAATTCCTAAGTAAATGACCGTAAACCAGTTTTTTACCCTGGCCAAGTGTCCGAAGGCAAGCGCCAGGTCCTGGTAAGGCGGTGTGTGCTCGTTTAAAAACCCTTTACCCGTTGGGTCATAGTATGGCCGCCCGCTGCCATAAGTATAAGTGAAACTAAAATTGGTTTGCCATTTGGTAACGAAATATTTAGTGACCACATTGAGGTTATTTTGGGAAACGAATGTCGGGGTAGCCTCGGATGTGAAATCGCTATAGAGCCTTTTCGTATCAATAATGCTATAGGATATCCAGTAATCGAAATTTTGGATACTTTTTTTATCCCGCCAAAAAAGTTCAGCTCCTTTTGCGTAGCCGAATCCTGAGTTATCGACGCGGATGTTTGGATCGAGAATCGGGTATTGGTTTGGGTTATACCCGGTATTGAGCTCCCTGACCAGGTCCTTGTAGTTTTTATAATATCCCTCCAGCCTTAGGGTATATCCTGCAGTTGTCCACTGCCAATCCGCTATATAATGGATAGCTTCTTCCATATTTGGCTTTTTCCCGGAAAGTAGATAGCGGCTGTCAGGGTCTTCGAAAAACGTACCGCCCGCAAACGACAGTTGCGCATGATCGCTTAGTTTCACTGCCGCAGACAGGCGTGGTTCTATCGCATTCTGGTTCAGCAACGCGCTATATTCATACCGCACACCAGGGCGAAAGGCCAGCCAGTAAATGGGTGTAAGGCTGGTCTCCGCATAGGCGGAAACCAGCGTCTCTCCAAACTTTCCGGATAGGGTATCAAAATCCTTTGCAAATCCATACCGCTGGATTTCCGTGCCCGCGATAAGCGTAGCCGAAGAACTCAGGTAACTCGTACCTTCCAGCCGGTATTGGAACCGGTAGTCCCGGTCTGTCAAGGGAATGCTGCCAAGGTTGGCTCCCGTCCAACCTGCGTTTTCCTGGTTATGACTGTAAGAAGCGGACGTGAACAGGCTCCATTTGTCCTTAAATGGCTGCTTGTAGGAAATACTGGCCAGCAATGTATTTGATTGAAGGTGAAAATTTACCGAGTCATTAATGATGAAAGGGTCTGGGGTTACGAGCCCTGCCTGGTAGGCTGCCCCGCTGGCAAATATTTTCAAAATTCCCTTTTTGTTTGGTTTATAAGCATACCGCAGCGACAGGCCATAGCCAAGAGGTGGTTGATAGAATTTCACGTTACTATTGGCCAATCCATAAAATACCCGCAGGTTATTATAATAAGCGGCAAAGCCCAGGGAGGAACTGCCTGATACTTTATCCCCCGAAGTGTAAATTCCGGTCATATTGGCGCCAATGCTGATCTGATCTTTTTCGTCCAGGTCGATGGTGTTTAACTCAAGAATAGAGGATAGCGCCTGGCCAAAACGCGCGCTGTAACCTCCGCTGCTGAATGCTATACCTTTAAACTGGAAAGGTGAAAAGCGTGTAGACTGCGAAACGCCGGGCAAACTGCTGAAAAAAGCGTTTTGAACAACCATGCCGTCCATTAAAATAGCCGTTTCACCGGCATCCCCGCCGCGAACAAACAATCCGGTTTGTGCGCCGGGCTGCTGTACACCTGGTAAGGTTTCAATGGCTTTTGAAATATCGGACCCGGCCCCTGCGGTACTCATAATGTCCATCGGTTTCAAAACTGTTTTCTCATCGTTGGATACGTCATATGCCCCGGCGGTAATAACCACCTGCTGCAGGTAATTGGCAGAGGGCGTGATTTTTAAGGAAAGGTCTTTAATGTCGCCGCTGATGTTTAAGGTTAAGGAGGCCTTGTCATAACCAACGTTGGTCACGACCAGCACCTGGCTGCCCTTTTCGGTTGTTGTAAATGTAAAATAACCAGTACTGTCAGTCGTTGTTCCATCAAGCGTGTGATCCAGGAACACGTCTGCGCCTTGTACCGGGTTGCTTTTATTATCGGTTATCTTGCCGCTGACTTGACTTTGGGCGTAACACGCGCTGCTGGTTAAAAAGACAAGGATACTAAGGATGAAAATTTTGATAAATATTACTGGCATACCTGCAGCATTTAGTTGCTGCCGGTAAAAGTAGGAGGGCTTTTTTATCCAGGGGTCCGGTAATTGACGAAGGGCACGATCAAATTGATTAACGTCGTTTTAAGAAGCTTAAGCGATTTGTGTAAATTTATTTCAAGTAGTTTTTTAACCGGTCCAAAACCGCCTTTCGGTAACTTTTGCCGATATTGAACTCCTTGTTTCCTATCCTGAACAGATAGTTGTAGATACCGCTAACCTTCTCTAAATTGACGATATAAGATCGGTGAATGCGTATAAAACTTTGAACAGGCAATATTTCTTCCATGTGTTTCATGGTCCCGAGCGAGGTTATGGTTTGGGTTTCGCAAAAAATCCTTACGTAGTTTTCCAGGCCCTCAATGTACAATACTTCGGCATACGCCACTTTGATAAAATCGAGGTTTGACCGGATAAAGAAATAGTTTGCGGTCGGGTTGGGCGGCAGGCCTTCCTGGCCGCCCGGAAGCGAAGCGGAAATATTCCTGTTAAAGAGTTTATCAATTGCCTTTAAAAACCTTTCAAAGGAAATAGGTTTTAAAAGATAGTCAACCACGTCGAGCTCATACCCATCCATTGCATATTGCGGAAAGGCGGTGGTCATAATAACCGCGGGCGGATTTTTGACAGACCGGATGTAATCGATCCCATTTATACCCGGCATTTGTATATCCAGGAAAAGAACATCAATGGTTTCCTTTCTCAAAAAGGACATGGTCTCCATTGCGTTTTTGCATTTGCCGGCCAGCATAAGGCCCGGCACCTGGCTAATGTAATCCTCCATTATTTCCAGCGCTATGGGTTCATCGTCGGTTATCAGGCATTTCAAATTCATCTCGTTTTTATAAAAACAGTCAATAACCATAACCCGCTCCCGGTGATCAAAAATGTTATCGGCACCAAGTCGGCGAAAGTATTATGCGATCCAAAAGCGTTTGGCCGTGAATTATAAGCGCCATGAATTGTGTTGGCAATAGTAATAACAAATAACAGTATCGAAAAAATAGTTAAACCCTTAATGGGCCAATACCGGCTCAGCCGTTGCTTTTCCGGCAAGCTTAAAAATGCTAAGGCTAAAAACAGCAATATGCCCAATACGACCAATTGAAACAGGTAAGCAAATATATTAGCATCATTAGGAATATAATGACCGCCGGCCCACCCATAACCAGCGGCGATTAAAAGAATGGCTGAGCACTGGAGTTTAAAATTAATCTTCATATCTTCTATCATCAGGATAGCTTGATTTTCAGCAGCACACTAAACCGGTTATGGTCATTTTTAATCTGGAGATCGTGACGGCCCGGGTAGCAAAGTTCCAGTCGCCGTTTCACATTTTTCAACCCTATTCCCTTGTCCGCTGTTGCTTTTATTACTGCATTATTAAGAAAGCTGTTGGTACATTCAAATACCAGCTCATCACCATTCAATTTTAAAAGCACTTTGATCCAGCCATCCGGGTGTTTTTCCAAACCGTGCTTGATGGCGTTTTCGATAAAAGGCAGTAACAATAAGGGCCGGATCCGTTGTGTGTCATTATTAGATTCGACATGAAGGCTTATAGCATCCTGCTGGTGCACCCTGAGCTGCGAAAAAGAAACATATTGTTTGATAGATTGAATTTCTTTCTCCATCGAGATATAAGATTCGTTGCTTTCGTAAAGGTTGTGCCGCAGTATGTCGGATAGAGTAAGGATAGCGTTTCCGGTTTTTTGATCCGTACGCCTGGCCATTCCATAAATCGTATTTAAGGCGTTAAACAAAAAATGCGGGTTGATTTGTGCTTTCAGGCTTTCCAGCTCATTCTCCAGGCGCTCCTGCTGCAGAAGTTCCATGTTTCGCTGCGTCTGAAAAGTATCCGACATAAACTTTCCTAAAGCTAAAAAGCTAAATAAAAGGGTGACGTGAAATATATGAAAAGACAAGCTTGTGGAGGTAAAAGGATTGGTATAAGATAAAAACGGCAAAATTTTAATGGCCCGCTGATTGACATAGAAGGTTTCAAGAATAGTTAAACCGAACAGCATTGAAAATAAAATAGCATACGCCAGGTAATGCCTTTTCAATAAAAAGCGATTGATCAAAAACAGGTTATTGATATAGACCGGTATACCATAAAATACAAGACAAAGGCCAAGAATGATGAAGTAGTCAACTATGTTTTGCCGGGGATAATAATGGAAAAAAGAAAACAGGAGCCAAAAAAGCATATTCCTGCTAAGCCGGTTATTCAACGACAGAAGAGATCGCTTTAAATCCATTCGTTTAAAATGTATACAAACATCCCCTTTTTTTATCTCCTGTTTACGTGTCATGTGACTAACAGCCAACAATTAATGATGAAGGCCGCGATTTATCGGATAAACGTCTCTATTTAGCGATTTTCCAAAATGTTCATCAATACCTATTCTTCATCAGTTTATTCCTGCCAGCCCTCATAAAAGGGTGAATAAACCTAATCACAAGCTATAATTTTAAGCCATTATCTCTGATTGCATACTTACATCCTTTTTTCTTCCGAACTACTGCCAGTATCGCGATCCCTGGCAGCCTTCATTTTACTATTACCGAACTTGTAAGTAACACCCAATGTAAATCGCCGGCTTTCGTATTCATTAGTCCAGCGAGTATTCACATTATTATAGTTAATCAGGCTTCGGTAACGGTTCCCGAAAAAGATATCTCTTGCTTTAAAACTAATAGATAGCTTTTTATCCATTAAAGACTTAGTCAACCCCGCATCTATTTGTGAACCGGCTAACGTCCGTTCCAGGCCTGCTATTGATGGGGAAAAATATTGCGCATCTACCAGTAACTTTAAATTGTGGGGAAGCGAAAAATTCTGGTCAATATTACCTGACCATGAAAAAGCACTTTGATTGAATGCGGTTCCCTGGACGACAGTGGCTACCCGATCATAAGCGGCATCAGCTTCTACGCTGACATTCCACCATTTTAAAATATTAAAGCTACCCGCCGACGTTGCCGACAAAGTGCTTGTTGTGCCAATATTTTCATACTTTGAGAGCGTTTGTTTTGTTGTATCGTTCTGAAATAATTCAGTGCTCACGCTGTTATTTACCTTAAGGTAACTGAGGCTCAATACCTGGAATGATTTGTAGGTATAGCTTAAAACATAAGACTGGGATATGGACGGCTGCAAAAAGGGGTTACCTTGTATTGCTGTATACGGGTCAGTGTAACGGATCGCCGAATTAAGTGTGCCATAGTTCGGGCGGTTAATACGGCTGCTGAAGGATGCGTTAATGTGGTTGTCGTCATTAATTTTATAATTCAAAAAGACGCTCGGGAATAATTGACAGTAGTTCCGGTTGACAAGATCATTTGTTGCCGAACTGGCCGATGACACGGTCTGCTCTGCGCGCACACCGGCTTTAAAATCCCAGTGCTTGCTAAATGTTTTGCTTAGCGTTAGATATGCAGCATTTATATTTTCGTTGTAATGAAAATTATCACTGTGTTTGGGATCATTTACCCAGCCGGTTGTTTGCAAAGAATCAAACTTTACATTGCTTTGGGTACTTACCCAGCTGCTTTTCAAACCTGCCTCGGCCTGCCAGTGATCGGCCAATGGCAACACATAATCAGCTTTTAGAGCTTTGATATTGTAATCCACGGGTGCGCTGCCCCTTAATTGCACAGGAACGTTTGTAATTACGCCCTGACCGTTATAGTAGGTGTTAATATAGGACTGGTTGGCGGCCGCCGAGCTGTAAATATAGTCGGCATCAAATTCGAGGCGTTCCCCGGCAGTATCTAAGGCGGCGCTATAATTTAAGTCAAGGTTATAAGTACCGACATTTGATCTTTCCTTACTGAGACCGGTCACGCTGTTCAGCTCCGTCCCGGAATTGTCAAACGATGCCGACTGACTCGTTACATTGGCATTTACAGGATCATTGTAACCTTTAAACATGATTCCTACCGTCTGTGTTTTGCCGGGGTAAAAATCAGCGCCGATAACATAGCTGTTCGCGTAGCTATTCGGGTGCCAATAGTTATACTGATCGTACAATTGGTTGCCTATCAGGCGGCTTAAGGTAAGCTTGTTATAAGAGTCGGAAAAGGCAGAGTTGATGCGGGTATATAAACCAACTTTTCCGCTATTGTAATTAAGATTTAACCCCCCGGATAGTTTGCCATACTTTCCATAGCCGGCATTTGCATTTACAGTGCCATTTAAGCCCTCTAGTTCGCTGTGTTTTAAGATGATGTTAACAATTCCAGCAGTACCTTCCGCATCATAATTACCCGGTGGATTAGCGATGAGCTCTACCTTACTGATCGTATTTCCGGGAAGGGATTTCAGGTAATTGCTCAGCTCGGTTCCAGTCATGTAAGTTTGCCTGCCGTCAATCATGATCGTAACCCCTCCGTTGCCCCGGAATAGAATATTGTCATCTTTATCCAAACGAATGCCCGGTGCCTTTTTCAATACATCAAGCGCATTGTCCCCTGTGGTATTCAGTCGCTCAACATTGACCACCAGGCGATCATTTTTTTGAACCAACTGCGGTATAGAAGAAGATATGGTCACTGCTTTCAGGGAAGTACTTTGATCACTTAATACCAACTGCGGCAATAGTATAGGTTTGCCAGTAAGACTAAAAGGATAGCTGTAAGATGTTTTAAAACCCATCATGCTCGCTTTCACCAGGTATCGTCCGGCTGCCACACGTGGAAACATATAGCCGCCGTTATTATCGGTAGCGCGGCCATTAAGCTGGGCGGAGTCAGGCAAATGAATCAGATAAATCGTGGCGCCAGGGAGGGCCTGCCGATCTGCGTCCGTAACTCTTCCTGAAACATCATTTTGGGCCATAACTCTAAGACCCGAGATAAATAAGCATAAACAAAAGATTAACTTTTTCATGGCTGTTTGATTTGAACCAAATGTGCAGCTGATGCACAACGCCATAAAATTTATTATACCAACTGCCCAGAATATGATCGCAATGACCCGGAAGCGGCTTTTCAGGCTATTTTACGCTTTCGTATCATAAAAGCGGGTGTTGGGATAATATTTTACCGAAGAAGACTTTTGGTAGCTACTTTTATAGCATGAGAGCTAACGAACGCTATTGGCACGTTTTAGGGTGGGCAGTTTATCTACTGTACGTTCTTATAGGGGAATATTTTCACTTTATTCCAGGCAGACATTCGGTGCTCACTTTCTCTTTTCTTTTCATTAATATGATCGAATTTTATTTTCTATACCTCTGGGTTTATCCGCGGTTCCTTAAAAGTCAAACCATTTTCAAACTCATCGTTGGCATAATTACTGCATTGATCGGATTTATTGTACTGCGGTACTTTATAGAGGAAGTTGCTTTTCTGTACTTATTCCACATTCATAATTATGGAGCAGGCACCACTATCCCCTATTACATTTTCGATAATATATATTTTGGCGCATCAGCTATTTTAGTCAGTGCAGCGGTTTATATCGGTTTTGCCGCACTATACAAGGAGCAGGAAAATAAATCGTTGAGGGAGGAGAAAATTCAGGCGGAGCTTGCCTTTTTAAAATCCCAGGTAAATCCCCACTTTTTGTACAATACTTTAAATTACATTTACTCGCTGGCGTACCCTGTATCGGATAAATTGGCCAATGCCATTATCAAATTATCAGCGTTGATGCGTTACATGCTGCATGAAAGCGGAACGGCGACTGTACAAATACAAAAAGAGATTGACTACCTTAACAATTATATTGAGGTTTATCGGCTGCGTTTCGAAAGCCGGTTCTTTGTGAATTTTCAAACGCATATAAATGCCCGATCCCCGATGATCGCGTCTCTTATTTTAATACCTTTTGTTGAAAATGCTTTCAAGCATGGGATTGTGGATGACCCTGAATGCCCTGTAATGATCGATCTTAATTTCACCGAAAAAGGACTGTATTTCTCTGTTGTTAACCAAATCAATCAAAATCAAAAAGATATTTCGGGTGGGGTTGGCCTCACGAATATACGCCGGAGGCTGGAATTGATTTATCCGGGAGCGCATGAACTTACGATAATAGCTACCGGCGGAATTTATAAAACCATTTTAACTATTAACTATGATACGTTGTCTGGCCGTTGATGATGAAGCCTATGCTGCGAAGATCATTGCGGATTACATTTTGAAAGTTCCATTTCTAACGCTGGTGGGAACAACTACCAACCCCATTGATGCGCTCGCCCGGGTGCAGGGAGGCGAAATTGACTTGGTTTTTTTGGATATACAGATGCCTGAAATTACCGGTATACAATTTTTAAGATTGTGCGGCAGCCAGTGTAAAATTATCCTAACTACTGCATATCCTGAGTTTGCCCTTGAGGGATATGAGTATAATGTGGTGGACTACCTGATGAAGCCTGTGGCCTTTGAACGTTTTTTAAAGGCCGTGCAAAAGGTCTTACCAGGGTCATTGTCGAATAAAAATGAAAATCCAGTCGACTTTCGAAAGGAAAATAATCTTACGTCCGAGCAGGATTACTTGTTTGTTAAAGGAGAAAGCAAAAACAAATTCCTTAAAATTGATTATGATAAAATCCTTTACGTGGAAGGGCTAAAAAATTATGTTTCTCTTTATACACAAGATGAGCGGATTGTCACCTATCAGGGGCTTAGCGACCTGGAAACCCAGTTGCCGAAACCGCCTTTTTACCGTGTGCATAAATCTTATATTGTATCTATAGATAAAATCAGAATGATTGATGGTAATACAATTTATATACAGGATAAACTGATCCCCATTGGCGATAGTTATAAAGAAAATTTTATCAGGGAAATTAAAAAATGAGTTGAAAACCATTTAATGTGTTAAATGATATAAACAACAGCTATCCATGAAGACAAATAGTAAAGGATTACTTTTGCCAGTTCAATTCCACCAAAAATTCTAAACGGTTTCAAAAAAACTGAAGAATTGTAACTATTTACACAACTTCGCTATTAACTCAACAAAATCTTCAAAATCATCTGTATCTGGGTTATAATCTTCTTCGTTACCCCGAACTCTTATGGCAACTAAATTTGATGAGGGGACTACAACCATCCAATTCCCTCTGAAACCATCAGCGTAGTAAGCGATGGCATCCTTACTCTGTATACGTTCCCGATATGTGTTTGCTGGAAGCTTCTTCTCAGCTAATTCATCGGTTATTTGCAGGTACCAATTATCACCCAATTGTTTAGCCATTGATGCATTATGATCTAAAAAAGGTAATGTGTCATTTAATAGGGGCCTTAATTTGCTTATAATGCCGGGATTAACATTCGCGTCTTCCATCAGCTTCAGATTTTTTTGTGTTATTACCCGTTTATTAACATTAAGCAATCGCCACCAAAGAAGACCGCAACTTAAATCAGTGGATTGTCCCGGTTGGATTATTTGCTGGATCAAGTTGCTGGAAATAACTTTTTGGTTATTATAGGTGCCATTGTTTAAAAGCAAAAGTCCGAATTTGGCGAAGTCCATGGGTTCTATCACAAATGCCCCGTGTGTTGTTGCATTCCCGGCTTCATCGCGTATCCAGCCATATTCCGTAATATGCATAGGACCATAAAAATTCTCTTCAAAATACTTATCAAAAGGTTTGCCTGATGCTTTTTCAATAATGCCGCCTAATAGTGCCACCGCTTTATTATTATAACTAAAAACAGTTCCCGGTTTGTCTGAAACCTCAGCACAGAGGGCTAATTGTAAAATATTTTTAGCTTTATATTTTGGCGCTGGTTCCAGTTCGACAGTTGCATTAGCAAAGTTCTGTAAACCTGAAGTATGATTTAATAACATTCTTACCGTGATATCCTTTTTGGTTCCTTGTTTCCACTCAGGGTAAAATTCGTAAACCGGCTGATCAAGCGATTTTATTTTGCCATCATCAATAAGCTTTGCGATAGCAAGGGCGACCAGCGACTTTCCTGCGGATGCTATGTATTCCGGTTTAGGCTTTTTATTATAATATTCTTCAGTTACAATTTTATTATCCTTTATAATCACAACGGCATTGCTATGCGATTGTCTGCCCTTTTCGATAATTGTTTTTAAAATATTTTTATTAATTACCTGGCTTGTAGCGATACCGCTAACTAATAGAAGCAAAAAGGAGATTTGAATAGTTTTCATTTTGTTCATCTTTGTTTTTTGGGGAAATATAGGGAATAGAAATATCCCGGATTCTCGATCTCAGACAAACGACAATAAAAGGTATATGAACTACAGATTTTTTTATTGTCCTGTTCCTGCCGTTTGCGTATTTTAGAAACAAAAGATATTATGACCTCGAATAAGTCAATATTCCATCTCCTATATTCTTTTCCAAAGAACAGGCATTTTTATCATTACCTATTTTGGATAACATTATTTTTTTCCATGTTATTTGATTTGTCATCGCTATTAAGTTCGATGGCGGCCGTTGCATATTTATTGCTGGTATCAGGAAGGATAATTTTAATTATGGCGCTGGTTTATAATAACCTGATCATTCTTCTACCCGTTCTCTATAATGAGAGGAGAGGATATTATTGGATTTGCTTTTTCATCAGCCTGTTCATGTTCTGCGTCTTGAGTATTGGATTTAATAACCTTTTTGGCTTATCCGAACTTACCCAGTCGGGCCGTATTACCTTGGTTAATCTATCGATCAGCTTTTTTGTCGGAATCCGGTTACTGTTTTTGTCGTCCATATTGAAACTTTCCGTTGATTGGTATGATCAGCAAACAAAAATTCATCAGTTGGAATTTGCTGGACTACAGTCAGAAGTCAGTCTTTTGAAATCACAGTTAAATCCGCACTTTTTGTTCAATACACTTAATAACCTTCAGTCACTAATTATTAAAAAGTCTTCCAAGGCCGTGCAGCTCGTGGAAAATTTATCAGATATTATGGACTATATGTTATATGATAGCCAGTTATCATTTCTTCCTTTGGTGAATGAGATAAAGTATTTAAAAAACTATTTGGATCTTGAAAGATTACGAAAGCCTGATTCTGCGAAAATTACAATAGAGATCACAGGTGATATTGAATCGTACACAATAGCACCGTTATTAATGTTGCCGTTGGTAGAAAATGCGATAAAACATGGTTTGAATAAAGTAGAACGGGATGGTTTTATTGATGTTAAGATAGAAGTGATAAGCGGAATACTATTTCTAATCGTAAGAAATAATACCCCTGAAAATATTGACATATCAAAAGACGGCGGCGGAATAGGGCTTTCAAATATGCTGAGGCGTCTCGAATTACTGTACAGTGGCAAGTACTTTTTTGAAACACAATATAAAGATCACAATCATATAGCTTTGTTAAAATTGAATCTTATATGAATTACAATTGCTTATTGGTGGATGACGAATATTTAGCTTTGGAATTATTGGAAGAATATGTCAATAGAATTCCCAATCTGAATGTTATTGGTAAACTTGACAGGGCGTCCAACGTCATTCCCTTCTTAACCGGGCAGTCGGTCGATCTGTTGTTTTTAGATATTGAAATGCCGGGGATTGACGGTATAAGCCTGTTGAAAAAGGTCGCACTCAAACCTTTGACCATTTTTACGACGGCGCATAGAAAATATGCATTTGATGGATTTGATCTGGGCGTAATTGACTATTTATTGAAGCCCATAAAATGGGAAAGATTCAAACAATCTATCGACAAAGTTTACGCACAATTACGGACAAGTGACTTAACGTATTCGACAAGTCAAGGTGAAACGATAAGCATTAATTCAGGAGATAAAAAACAGGTTATTCACCTAACCGAAATTTTGTTTATTCAGGCAGCAAAAGACTATTCCGTGATTTTTACCGGTGATAAAAATCATATGCTAAGAAAGACTCTAAAGAACCTTGAACAGCTTTTACTGAATAAAGGATTTATGAGGGTTCATAAGTCATATTTAATGTCGGTAGCGAAGATCCGAACCTTAAAAAATGGATTTATTGTAATAAACAATCACAAGGTACCTATAGGAAGGGCTTATAAAGAAGATGTTTTTAAAAGTCTAAATGATGTAAAACCTAAATAATTTCTTTGGATTTGAGAACGTCGGGTCTTCATTGACCTATTAAAGAGGCCGCTTATCTTGTATTTCCCTTTTTTACAATGGCGCCCGTAGTCTTTGCTATATTTTTGAAAAATTCAAAATAAAGAATGAAACACTTGATCAATTGGGTATAGGCCCCTTTAGTCGACATGGAACGGGCAATGCGGTTTTTCAAACAAATACTGAATGCAGATTTTCATGAAGCAACAATTGGGGAAGCGGGTGGGAAGCGTCTTGGCGAAAAGAATGTTTTTAGCTAATGTGGCCGGGGATATTGGTGCTTTCCTGGATTCAGCAGGGAATAAAATTGGTCTACAACATTCATAATATGGCAGCAAAAATATTTTTATGGATAGCATCTGTATTAATGCTTATCAGGCACACCTTTGGTCAAGTGGAATGGAAACATCGACAAATCCCATTCAGAATCGGTAAGATAAAAAATGTATATTTAGAAAATAAAACTTATCATGCAGACTACAATTCCCAATACTCCAATTTATAAAAAACAAGGCCAAGACGCCTTATTTCTAATGTGCGGGCTTATCGGCGGCATTATCTTTTTCCTAACTTATACGGTTTTTGGCTTAGCGACCTCTCATTATAACATGTTCAAAGAAACAATCAGCAGTTTGGAATTAGTGAGGTACGGATGGATTCAGCAAGTCAATTTTATTTTTTTTGGGATTTTAAATATTGGGTTTGCTGTCGCTCTTGCTAAAGCACTGAAATCAAATTGGTATGCGACAGTCCTTGTATTTCTCCAAGTATCATGCGGCATAGCGTTGATCGGTGACGGTTTTTTTATACATGAACCGATGCACATGGTCTGCGACCTGATCACTTTTAATTCTTCCCTGCTGCTGCTCTTTTTATTCACGCGCCCATTTTACAAAAACCCTGACTGGAAAGGCTGGACAGCTTATTCAATTTTCACGGCAATAGCGATGATGGCATTTTTAACGGCATTTGGTTTAGCCAATAAAAATCATGGCCTGGCAGGTTTGTTTGAACGCCTTGCCGTTCTGCCCCGTAGTATTTGGTCAATAATACTGGCAGGTAAACTTTTAACAGGCAAAAAACTGCTGAATTAACCTTTTGAAGGTTAAACACAGCAGTTTTGCTTCCCTTCAAAACTTTTTTCAGCGCGTATTGCCGGTTTGGCCAACTTGCTCTACAAAGCCAATAGTAATCATTATAGTGTATAACGATCACTATCGGATCAAACCTCATCGAACAGACAACGTTTTTTTCCGGTTAAGCTGAGAAAAGCAATACTTTATAAGCGTATATCATTGCGGCAATTAACGAAATTAATAACTTTAAAATGAGAACATTCGATTTTGCAGCCTTTGCCCTAACTTCAGCTTTATTGGTTTGTCACGCGAGTCTTAATCCTTCGAAAAAAACAGGTGAAAATCTAAATTTTAAGTTTGGTAATGGAAGAGTACTGAATAAGGAGCAACATGCTAGTTCATTCGTTAGCGTAAAAATTAACGACTTAAGCCCAAAATTTCTGTCTTTTTATAATGAAGCCACAAGGCTTAACCTTTCTGAAAGTAAACGGTGGATACTATGGAAAGAAAGATATGACTTTGCTGCGGTTCCGCCTACGCCTCAAGGTGATTCCATAGCGAGGAGGTTACTTGACAAATCATGGACACGTTATCCGGAGTTAGTTAAAGCATTAACAAAAGGTGACCTTATCGGTAAACCAGATCCCTCACAAATTTTAGAATCTATAGCTCAAATATTAAAACCGCAAAATAAAATTCAAATTACATTATTATCTTACGTTGGAGGTTTTGAAGATAATGCATTTACCAATGTAACCAAGGATGGAATAGTTGTAGCAGTTCCAAGAGAGTCTCCTCAATTAACAAGAGAACTGCTAATGACTCATGAATTTACTCACGCTGTTCAAATATCCATGGGGTATCTTTCAGGCGGTTATATCAGGACAATAGGAGCAATTGTTGTATCGGAAGGCTTGGCAACACGGCTCACTCAAAAACTGCATCCGCAATTGAGTGAAGGAAGTTTTATTGAAATAACCCCTGGCTGGCTTAAATTGTGCAAGATCACCAGACAGAAATACTAAAAGATATCAGAAAACATATTTCTTCTAACGATGAAAACGACATTATGCAATATACGATGGGGAAAAGCTATTTGGGCATTGAACGCGAAGCCTATTATACTGGTTGGGTGGTCGTTGAGCACTGGCTGTCTGAGGGAAAAAGTTTTGCTGATATTGCACATATTTCCGAAATGAATATGCCATCCAAAGCAACGGAGGCCGTAGACGAGATATTAAAATATGGCCATTAATCAAGTTGGATCGGCAAAGAATGAGCGGTAATTAATAATTTGATTATGAAAACTAAAATTTCTATTTCATAAAAAAAGTTGTCCGCCGTTGTTATTTTTAATGGTCAAAGGGAAGCCGTAAAGTATAAGGTATCGTTAATATTACTTGATCTTTCATCATGCTTCGATTTCCTTTACCATTTTAGATTTTATTTTTTTCATGTCATGGCTAACTTTTTTTTCTTTGCCCCTGCTTACAATTGCGTAGCAGTTATCTTTGCAGGGCCAAGCATTTTGCTTACCGACTCAATTGACACGTCATTCTCCAATGTTACCTTGGTCGCAAATGTATGCCGTGCGGCATGGGTCGTCAGGTTTTTTGTAATGACGCACTGATTAGCGATTTCTCTTAAATAAGCGTTCATTTTTTGATTGCTTTTCATAGGAAGGTGCTTGTTGTTTGCAAGGCAATAAGGATGTTTTTGTATTTTTCGACAATCTCTGCTGCCTGGGGAAGTAAAGAAACGTTGGCTTCAATTTTTGACTTTGTTCTGCCTGTATTAATCCAAAGTTCTCTGTCTTTTCCTTTCACAATATGTTCAGGAATGATGAAAGCATTCTTTTAAACGACTTTCAATTCATTTAACGGTCTAACAGTTCAATTTCTACGCCTTTAATCAGCATGAAAAGACCCCAAAAATGAATCTTGAGAAACTTAAATAATCAAAATTTTTTGTTATTTTTGGTAGTAAGTTCTTTCAAACCCAATCAAAATCAACCAAGTTATTCGGTTACCTGTTGATTCATTCCCACAAAATTATGAAAAACGTATTCGAAATCATTTGATTAATATCCCGACATCATTTTCCGACATTTCTTTTGCTTCTTTTCTTTACAAAGAAAAGAAGTCTGGAGACAAGAAAGGCCCTTCAACTTTAAATATGCTAACAAGCTCCTAAGTTTTTAGGGGTACCTCACCCAGCTAACAGTCTTAAATCCCCCAAAAAGCGGTTCGATATCGTTCCCCTACGGGCTTCTGTAAGAGTTTGAGCATTTATCTAAACCTCTTTAATCGATATTTATTTCAAAACAACGTCGCATAAACTTGCATCATTTTGCCTTGTCCGGAATATACTGTTTCATCAATTTCTTAAATCCGGCTGTTTTTCTTAAATTACGTAAATCATCATCCCGCATAATCTGGTCATAATCCTTAAACCCTTTGTTTATCGCCTGCTTTAAATAACGCACCCCTGTCATGCAATTATTTTGCAAAGAAAATGCGCATGCTAAGTTATAGTAATAATCAAATCCATCCGGGCTTAAATCGATGGCTTTTTTCATATACCTGGTGCAGTTTCTAAAGTCTTTGGTATACATATAGCAGGCTCCGAGTCCTTCCAGAAATTGACTCTGGGACGGATCGAGAATAACTGCCTTTTTGTAATATAAAATCGCCTTTTTGTACTCTTTTAATCTTGCATAAAGAGCTCCCATATTACCATATGGTATTGCTCTGCCTTGAAATGCCCCGCTGCGATTAAGGCGAATTGATTTGTTAAAACACCAAATTGCTTTCGCATTATCCTTCCTTTCCGAATAAGCAATACCCAGGGTAGTATAGGCAAAAGCCCAATTTGGGGCGGCTGCAATGGCCTCTTTCATACAATAAATGGCCGAATCGATTTCCCCTAAACTTATATAGTAATTACCTAAATCATTTAACGCATAGGGAGTATCGGGTTCATATTGAAGAGATTTTTTAATGAGTGGCCCCATGGAACTGACTTGGGGACCAAAATACTGCGCAAGGAAATAAGCACGGGCAGAAATATAATTATATAAAATATAATTGGGGCTTACCAACTGCTTTGCATAGGAAATTTCTTTATATGTTTCATATTGTGCTTTAAATATGATCGGCTTTTGTTTTATGTAATCGTTGAGAAGCTCCTGCGTTTTCCATTGCAGCGCGGCTATAAAAGAAGACTTCAGCGAGGCATGAAGACTCTCAGCGCCTGGTTTATTTATCAATTGCTTATATATCGCCTTTGCGCAATTTATGGTATCTTGCTGATCATTACCACAAATCATTCTCCCCCTGTTCAGGTAGTCCAGATACTGCTTGTATTCAGTTTGAACATCAGGAGCAAGGTCATCCGCGATGCCCGTGCCCAAGCCGGTACGAACACCCGGACTATTTCCTTCCCCTGTAGTATTGAGAGCAGGCGGATTCCTGTCAAATGAAAAAAGCTCTGAGTCTGCATCGCCGTCCAATTCAGGGTGTTGTGCGTTGCCTGTCGCATTAGCGACAGAATAGTACAAATAAGCAGCCAACTCAGCATTGCTGATCATATTGTCCCTATTCCTGTCGGCCAAACCTTCTAAACCTTTGATCAGATAGTAGGAAAAAACACCTCTTCCACCACCCCATCTTGTCCCTTCAAACGAAAACTCGTTTTCTTGAGCAGAGAGAATTTTTGTGATCCGTTTATATTGGCTTTGTTCTAATGCCTGTCTCGTCAGTTGCACTCCTTCTATTCCGCCAGCAAGTTTGCCTGAATGACAGGCATCAACAATAAGAATTACATCTTTCGCTCTATTGGAATCGACATAGGCTTTTAAATACTGATTCAAATATTTGATGCTGATTGTGCCGGTGGTCATATACGCGGCAACCGGCGAATTGTAAGCCAGCAAAAAGCCGTCTTGTTCCGCAGTTTTCCGTTCGACATCCGCATGTCCGGAAAAATAAAAAATCACCCGGTCATTTTCTTTTACGCTTTCCTTCAGCCAGTCCATTGCTCCATATACCTCGCTTGAAAGCGCCTCTTCATTCAGCAACAACTTTACATGTAAAGTATTCAGTTTCGGACCGGCATCTGCATTTACAAGATAATTGTAAAACGCTTTGGCATCCTTATCAGCATAATTCAGGTTCTGGATATTTTTGTATCTGGATATACCAACAATTACTGCCCAGGTTTGCCCGGCAGACAGGTCCTTCTCGACTTGAGCAAATAGTGTGTTGGTGAAAATCTGTAGTAATAAACAAATTACGACGGTCGTTTTTAAGCATCGGTTCATTTCATACAAATCTCACTACAGTTTCCATTAGCTCCTTATATGTTTTTCCTATCGGTATTTCCGTGTCCCCTACCCAGAGACGGTTTTCGTGTATGCGTTGAATGTAATTTATATTCACAACGTAGGAGCGGTGCACCCTCACCAGCTCTTTTGCGAAATCTAATTTCTTTTCAAGGAAACTTAAATTTTCACTAAAGGTAACCGTGGTATCCTTAGTCTTTAATTCGCAATAGCTACCGTCGGCTTTCAAAAAAAGAATGTCGGCAATCATTACCTTTTTAAACCCGAACCCATTTTTTACAAAAATACAGTCTTTTAACAGGTAGGACTTCTCATTTGCCTTTGCAGTCAGTTCTGCTCTTTTGATGGACTTGAGTGCAAGGTCAATGGCTGTGCTGATATCAAGACTACTGAACGGCTTGTGAATGTAATAGACGGCATTTGTTTCATGGATTGCTTTTTTACGGATTTGATCATCCTTGACCTGGGTAATGAAAATGATTGGAGCGGTACTCATTTTCCTGATCTCAATAGCGGTATCTACGCCGTTGAGTTTTCCAGACAGTTGAATATCCATGATAATAAGATCGGCAAGCCCCGGCCTGAAATTTTCCAGGGCTTCGCCACCTGAAGTAAAGATGCCAGTAACCTCACAATCCATCCCTTCCAGCATTATCTTCAAAGATTCTGCTATGATCAGTTCATCTTCAACGATCAATATTTTTAGTTTTTCCATTAGTAAACTTTAATCAGCTTTTTAGGAACAAAAACATGCCATTCACAAGGTTGATACTGAACAGTATGTTGCTATCGGCTAAGTTTATGTAGAAAATAAATTTAAGCTATTCACCAATAAGATGTATCAACAAATGGAAAATAAAAACCAAGTATTTGACTGGATGGATTTCCTGTCGTTCAGATCCATGATTTCCCTTAAAATCATCCAGATTTTGTATGCAATTGTAGCAGTTCTTATGACATTATGGAGCTTAAAGCTTTTGTTTCTGGGTGGCGATGACTTTGATGGCTTCGGGCGAATTTCCGGCTTATTACTCCTGATTTTTGGAAATGTGTTTTGGCGGGTATGGTGCGAATTGATCATTGTTATGTTCCGTATCAATAAAACGCTGAACAATATTGATGATAATACCAAGAAATAATTCTATTGCTATGAAAACCTATCATAAATGCTCTTTTTGCGCGTTGCTGATCGCATCAATAGCAATAAGTTCTTGTAATTCAAAAATCCACGCGGAAAATGAACGAGGCCTTGCGATTATCGATTCTTTAAAAATTACAGATGCTGACGAAAAAAAGGTCTGTATTCAATTTGATGAAAATATAACGGACTTTATTGGTGACTTGCAAACCGCTGTGAAAGATTCAGCAAATTTCACACCCACCCAGAAGAGTGACCTGGAAAAGAAATTCGGAGATGAAATGGACAAGTTATCGACGCAAGCCAATGGTATTAGACAGAAGATCCAGTCAGATGCAGTGGAAAAGAAGAAATTCGAAGACTTTTCCGCATATGAAATGCAGCGGTTATTTGCGGTGGCTGCCAAATTCAAATAGACTTAAATAATTATAAAAGCGCGATTATGGATAGAACATTATCAGATAACAGGGTATTCGCAATATTTAGACTGTTTTCAAAGCCAAAGCACGCCTCGAATGGGAAATTAGTTTATGCGGCTTTTGTGTCGGTTTTACTCTTCTGCTTAAATTATTCGCTCAAGGCAAGCGCACAGAATAATCAAACAGCACTTGATAATATTGTGATTACAACAAACCCTTCAGATGTAAATAACTTAGCCGTATTGGGGCAAGTTGAAATCAGGAAAACTGGATTTTTTGGAAAACAAGAAAAGCTAACGGAAAAGGCTTATATCGATTTAAAGCAACAGGCTCTTTTAAAAGGGGGGAATATTATTTATATTACTACGAATGAGTATATACCCGACTCTAAGAATTATTTCAATGCAGTTCATTTAGTTGGAACGGCATATAAACAAGTAACTGGCGGGAATAGTCAGCAAGCAAATAATTCTGTATCAAACAACCAAGAAAATATCGTTAAAAATATTGACGATGGAATTGATTTTAATGTGACAAGCAGCACACGCGACGCAGCTGCGCAAACCGTAACGATTTATTTTAGTTTTTCCAATCCAAGGAAAGTGCATCAGAGAATTAATGTGTTTGGTTCTGGTTATAATCCAAATTTTACGAAAGCAATAGATGAGAATGGAAGTCAAGTTCTATCCAAGTCCGTTACCCTCGCAAATGTTAATGATAATTTTAATGCGGAAGTAGAACTTGTGAATGGAGGTACGATAAAGGGGAGTATCACTTTTATGAACGTGTTGCCAAGTGTAAACAAACTTTCATTAGTAAATATAAATGTGCAGAGCTGTAATTGGGAGGGTCAAGGCGACAGAAAAGGCGGCGTTATCGAAATAAAAAACTTAATTATTAACACTACCATTAACTCGGGTAGTGCTAATTCAAAACCTTTCACTGAAGCAACTGCTGACAACAATGATAACATTGTTAAAAATATAGACGATGGAATTGATTTTTCCTTTAATGGCTGTACCGGGAACTCAAAAAATCAAACTGTAACGATTTATTTTACATTTTCAAACCCACGAAAAGTGAATCAAAAGCTCGGTGTGTACGGTTCAGGTTATAATAGCAATCTTACAAAAGCAATTGATGATAATGGAAATCAAATTGCATCTCAATCTGTTTCACTTGCTAATGCGACGAATAATTTTGCTACAGAAACAGAGCTGGTCTATGGAACAAAAATAGATGGAAGCATTACCTTCATTAATGTTCTTCCGACGGTTAGTAAACTTTCACTGGTTAATATGAATACAGCCACCTGCAACTGGGACGGAGGTGCCGATAGAAAAGGCGGCGTTATTGAAATAAAAAGTGTAGCGATTAAGTGGGATAATAAACCCGCTGGAACAAAAAGTACCTCACCCACCCAAAGCGCAGATTATATAACTTACGATGGTCTGCTGACAAAACTTAATAATGGCGAAAACACCACTAATAAAAAAGTAATTCTCGATAATATCTATTTTGAAACAAACGAGGATGTCTTGACGGATAATTCAAAAGCTACGCTGCAAAGTATTTTAAAACTGCTTATTAAATATCCGAAATTAAAAATTACGATTCTTGGCCACACGGACAATGTTGGTCGGGACGATGACAACCTCAGTTTGTCCTTCGGCAGGGCGAAAGCCGTTGTTAATTATTTAGTTTCAAAAGGCATCAGCAGAAACCGCCTGTTTTATAAGGGATTTGGCAGCACCGTTCCTATCGATGATAACAATACAGCCGATGGAAGAGCCAAAAACAGGAGGACCGAACTCGAGGTAATGGAGCAATAAAATATAAAACATTAACAGCGCATGCGAGTTTCTTTTGCGACATTTCTGATACTATTTTGGTTAAGTGGGAATGGACAGATCTTAACGACCGTTGCGACCAGTGATTATTTAGATCGAAAGCTTTCGGATAAATACCCTGGCGTATATTTGGAACAAGCAGGGGCACTTGCGATCGATGGGCAGTCGAATATTTATATTGCAGATGCAAACAATGTTATAAAAATTAGCTCCAGCGGAATGGTTGATTTAGTTGGAAAGCAACGAGGTCAATTTTCGCGACCAGGTGGATTGGCAACAGATAGATCAGGGAATCTTTATATCGCAGACACCTTCGATCATACGATCAAGAAACTCGACAATGCCGGCAATCTCTCAATTGTAGCCGGCATTTCGGTAAATCAACATCCCGGAGACCTGTTTGGATTATCTTCAGGCAATGATCAAAACACATTGGCAACAGCACAAAGGTTCTGGTTGCTTTTTGACGTGGCGACGGATGGCAATGGAAATGTTTATTTCGAAGATAATACCATTTACAAGGTTGATGCGACAGGGAACTTTAATAAAGAAGATAACACGGCCAGAGAATATTTTTGTCCGCATGATGGACTGGGTAACTACTATGTGATTGATCATGGAGTTGATAACGTCAACTCAGCGCTCGGGAATTACGAAAATACCATAAGTAAAGTCAGTCCTGATGGCAACCGTATTGTTATCGCAGGCGGAGGCACTAATAAACCAGCCGACGGGGCAGTGGCAACTTCTGTCCATCTAAACCATATTGGCGGAGTTACCGCAGATGAAAATGGAAATGTGTTTATAGCCGAATGGCAAGCAGGCTATGAGTCCTCTCATATCTATGAAATAAGTGAGCAAGGAACAATTAAATTAATAGCTGGCGGGGACAAAATCGGAGACATGGCAAAGTTCTTCGAGTTAAAAGATCGAATAAACCCATCTACTGTTACCTTTGGCAATAAAATCTTTAGCTTAGTCTTAGATCGGCTTGGTAATCTTTATTTTATAACTGACAGCACATTAGGTTTTCCCGCGGTATTTAAGATATACATTAACGGCGTACCATCGCCCCCTGTCCCGATGAGAGAGGCAACTACCTTGGATGCCAAAAGCGTAACTGTTTTTTTTGATAAAACTAAAAAATTAGAAACAGCTCAAACAAATACCTTCCAAGTATACAGGTCGAACGAACCAGTTAAAAATGCATTGGCAGTTCCAATAGGTCAGCCGACCAAATTAACCATTACCCCTGGTGAAGACAAAGTCACACTATTACCAGATACACCATTGTTGCCTGATACCAGGTTCCCGTATATAGTTGTAGAGGAATTTGGAAGTGATGGTACCGAAATATCGACCTATTTCAGAAAATGGATGCTTGGGGCTATAGCACACGGTTTTAATCCTTACGCACATATGTCGTGGGATTGGGTGTCTAATAATCTAATTTCAGTTCCCAAATGGGAGACCGATATGGCAGATAAGCTTAAAGATAAAAAAAGCGGCGATGGATATGATGATGTTATAGCGTTTGATTGGGTGACTGCGAGCGGCACTTCCAAACCCAATTTGGCAGTTAATGAAGGCACCGATCTCGCCGATCAGATATGGAAAAAAATAAATGATCTTCATAGAATGAACCAACACCTCGGTGATGTTGTAGATTTACATTTGATTGGACATAGTCGAGGAACAGTGGTTGTTGATCAAGCTCTTGAACAACTGCAAAAATTCTTTCCTCAGTCAGGTGCTCCTTACGGTGGCGGGTATATTGTGCTGACATTATTGGATCCCCACCCCGCAAATAATAATTTGGAAACTCCCTGGTGCAGTACAGCTTTTCGGAAAACACACGATGAATCACTAAATATAAACCAGTATTGGAACTGTGAAAATAGGGAAGTAGGTTTCTCATCATTTTTTTCACATCTACAGATATTTCTATCTACAAAGAATTTTCAAGATGCTGCATCAGATCCAGGTATCCAGATCCCAGATGGTGTCAGTAAAATTGAAATTTGGTATCAACACACGCCTGCATATCAACTGTGTGATAAAGGCGCATTAAATCCCGAAAGTTTGATGAATTTATGGGGCATGGTCTCTCCTGCTACGATAAACTCCTTGAACAACAAAATTGCTATAAATAGAACCGACCTCACTAATGTCAACATTGATGGCATTGGTTTTATTGGACATAGCGAAGTGCCTTTAATATATGAGCAGCTATGGGTAGACAGTGGCACCCTAAACAGAAGTCCTGAAACAACTGTAAAACAATAGGATCATTGGTCACTTGAAGTCTTGTTTTGCTATGCCATAAATCTCAGACAAATACACACCAGCGTATATGCCAAAACACGATTCGAAGCCTGCAATCAACATGTAGAAGGAGTTGTCTTCAAAAACTGTATTATCCATCCCCTTCCAGACTATAAAGATCAATTCGAGTACGTTTAAAAACAACAAAGCGAAATACCCCAGGTTTACTTTAAATTGATTTAATCGTTCTCCTTCTAACAGGTACCGGTTTTGACTGATGAACTTTACGAATAAGGTTATGTACAGGCAGCTCATCGGCAATAATATGCACATCAAGATAGCGAACTGGTCGGGGCGAAACCCAGGAACAGGCATAGCTTTATACAGCAATAATGGCAGGACGAGCGTGAGAGACCGAAGCAGGATGCCTGTAATCGTAATCGCTTTTTTAACATATCCTTCTTTATTTTTCATGAAGAACAGATTTAAGCGCCGCATCTAAATTATCCCTATAGCTGAGCCATTGCTGTGGAAAATCAAGCGCTACTTCACGATAGGAAGTGGATTCGGGATCAGGCGTTTTAGTGATTCCCGCAGCGTAAGAAGCATCAACTGTATAACAAATTTCATTTCCTTCCATGCTGACATCGAGGTAAATGATCTCGTGGTAGTTTTGCCCGGTTACTTCACCATATATATTGGATACCCTGAGTCTCAGTTCGCTCTTGTTATGGGATATAATGGAATCTATTTTTATAGCAGCCGACCGATGAGGGTATCGTTTAAAAAAAGAATCCAAATCGCGGAGAACAATATCCAAACGAGCTTGCTGTTTGACAATAAAACAACTTTCGCGCATTGCGCCTACGGCTTCATTAAAGTTAAAGTTTATCGCTGAAGGCGCACCTTTTCCGAGGATAATATTTTCATCCTTTTTGAAACTGGTTGTATAATAGATTTTAAGCGAAAAAATGTCCGGGTTACCTGTCGTAAGCTCAATTGATACATTTTCCAGTTTTGAAAATGTATAGTCTGCAAATTTCTGTAGCAGCCGGTTATCTATATTTATTCCTTTTGCTGCCAGGCCGGTCCGGACCTCATTCCATGCCGAGGCGAATCTCTGGGGATCATTCCATGCCGGTGCAGGGCTTAGTGATAAAACAAGCCCGCCATTCTTCTTATCTTCGCTCTTGAGCTCCCTGACTTGGTCGGCCAGCACGAATTGATCCAGGCCGACGGACTTTAGCCAGTTGTTATAGTGTTCAACCAGTGGCTTGCTGCTCCTTTCTGAAATATTTTTACAGAAAGAACAGGATAAAAACAAAATATTAAGCAGGATAATTAATTTTATTCTTCTGATCATGCTGTCGTTAAGTTTGCAATGGACAATCACGAATATAAAATTTATGTAGAGATTGCGCACGAGATATTTCAAAAATGTTTTGAGGTCCATCATATCGCGGAAGAACGTGGCTGGACAAACGAACTGAGCGAACTTCTGGAGGAAGCATCGCCCGGTAACCACCTAACGAAAAAAGCACTTAGCGACCTTTATGGGAGAATAAACAGGCTAAGAGGTGAAAATGAGACCTTTCTTGAAATGGGCATCTCTGAAAAAACACTGAATTTGCTATCCCAATTTGCCAAAATAGACAACTATAAAGCGCTCAATCGCGGCTATAGGGGTATTATGGTGTTTTATACTCCCAAGCCCTTCCGCTTTTTTAATTTGTTGCGCATTCCAATCGATGGCGTGCTTTATAAAAACAAAGGAGCATGGGTCTTTAGTTCGGATGGAATTGTGCTTATTAATAGTGTCACTATCACAAATGCTGTACCTTATTGCATGCCTGGCGATCATTTTTCCTTTTGGGTGAAAATAGCCTTCAAAAGCCAAAATGGCGATGACCAGACCGCTTATTTTAGCCAATTCAACTCCGAAAACACACACGTCAATCTGTTAAACCCGGAAAAATTGCTTGCCTTTTTTAAAGAAAATTAGTTGAGCAAAACTCTCTTATTCATACTTTCCTTTTGCGCATAACCTTGCGTATAATTTTTTTTTCTGCACGCAAACGTGTTCGCCTGCTCATCCAATAAGGACGCTTATCCTTGTGCTATGAAACGCAGACTCATGACCTGCCTCGTTCATAACATTCGTTCTTAAAGATTTTCCAGGAATGCCGGTGGATAGGGCAGCGATCAGCAGCCCTGGAAAAGCAACTGCCCTCCAATCGAAACGAAAGGAGGTATTTTACGTGAGAGCATTGATTTGCATTTTATTGGTTATGTGTTTAGGGTGTGCGTTTACAAGTTGCAGGAAAGATGAAACGCCTGTGCCCGTTAAAAAACTTACCACAGTAGCTATGGATGGCTCAGGAGGGCAAGACCCTCCGATCCCTCCAAAGCCATAATCAACATTTAAAAAAAGGGCAGCATGCAGCCCTTTTTTGCTATCTTTCTCAAGCAATTGCCATGAAAAGAAAAAGATTTTTACTCTTGCTTATTTTAACTTGTCTTGCAGGAGTGGGTTATTCCCAACGTGCGGACACGCTGCTGAGAAGGGCAAAAGTATGCTATAACAGATGTCCGGATTCAGCATTTAAGTTGGCAAACCAGGCTTGCTTATTAGCCCGGAAAAGCGGCAACCGTGTTATATTGATCAAGAGCCTGAACCTGATCACTTTGATTTACTGGACCAAGCGTGATTATATTACGGCCAAAACCTACGGGAAACAATCACTGCACTTGGTTCTAGATTATCATATTGATTCCCTGGCAGGAGATTCGTGGATGATCCTGGGGCTTTTGGATCACACCGCATGCGACTATCAGGCAGCCATTGAAAAGTATAGCAAAGCAATATGGTTTTATCACCAGAAAAACAAAATAATAAATTTAGCTAAATGCTATACTAATATTGGTATTTGCCAAAAAGAGCTTTCCAGGTTTAATGAGGCGATCAGGTATTGCCTTGCAGCAGCTAACTACTTTGAAATTGCAGGCGATGACCGGAACCTGTCGAACACATATAAGACTATCGCGTTGTGTTTTGTTGCGCTCAACAACTATCCTACCGCCATTGCCTACAATAAAAAGGCGCTACACATCAGAGAACATCTAAATGACCGTCAATTAATTGCTCAATCCTTCAATAATATCGGGTTTGCATTCAAAGAATCCAATCAACCGGATTCGGCTATTTTTTATCTTTCAAAAAGTATCGGGCTTTACGAAAATGTGAGAGACTCCAGTTTGCTTGTTTTGCCGCTTCAAAACCTTGGGTCTTGTCTAAAAATGAAAGGCAATTTAGATAAAGCCAGAGGTTACATTATGCGCTCTTTGCATATAGCGTCTAATTATGATATGAAAGAGGAAGTCGCACAGGGTTCTTTGGACTTGGCCGAGGTCTACACTTCTGAAAATAAATTCAACTTGGCGATTACTGCCGTGAATAAAACGGAAAACACTGCCATACAATTAAAGCTTGCTGAATTGCTGATGGATGCGTATACTGCCAAAAGCAACCTTTATATGCATGCGGGAAGTTTTGAAAAGGCTTTGATATATGATAAAAAAAGGAACGTTATAAAGGACAGTCTTTTTACGGTTGCCAAAAACAAAACCATCGAAGAATTAGAAATTAAATATCAAACCAGAGAAAAGGAGAAAGATATTTCAGCGCTTCATTTTCAAAATGATTTGGGAAGTAAAATTGTAAAGCAACAAAAACGTTTTATTCTAATACTAATTGTTGCTGGATTTTTATTGCTTTTGCTGTTGGTTATAGCTTATAACAACTTTCGGGTTAAAAATAAAGCAAACAAACGAATTCGAACCTTAATGCAAGAATTGCACCATCGGGTAAAAAACAATTTACAGATACTTTCCGGGCTTTTTACGATGCAAATAGAAGAACTAAGTGATGAAAAAACAAAAAGCGCCCTTCGTGAAAATGAATTGAGGCTCGCATCCATGAATTTAGTCCACAATAAATTGTATCTGGATAACTCCAATAATCAAATTGAGATGGGGGACTACCTGACTAAACTCTTACAACATGTGAAAGCGTCGTTCGCCGCAAGCAACATTCACGTGCATATTGATATAGAGGCCCTTATGCTTGATGCCGACAAGGCCGTAGCCATTGGCCTGATCGTAAATGAACTCGCTACAAACGCTTTTAAATATGCTTTTGGCGAGGATGAAGGCCAAATTTACTTAAGCCTTAAACGCGTTTCCAGTTCAAAAATTCTTCTACAGCTTGGCGACAATGGCAAGGGAGTGGACTTAATATATAGGGAAAAAGTGCGTTCTTTTGGCCTGAAACTGGTCAACCTAATGGCTAGGCAGCTTAATTCAACTGTTAACATAAAAAGTGATAAAGGTATCCATTATGAATTTGAAATGGCGCTGTAAAAAGTGTCTATTTCGGCGGTAACACGAGGTTATATCAATTTCCCAAAGTGACCCTCAAATTTGATGGGCAGCTATGGTGGACTACGATAACATTATTACGGTACGACGAGTGCCGGGGTAGATCAGCCCCACGAAAACCGGCCGCCTTAGTACACGCTGACTTACATAATAAAATATTGAAAGCATGGCGTTCGCAGGGGCTGATTGAAGCGTCCGCATCCTGCTAACTGTTTCAATTTCCGGCTGGTTTTTCTACGGCTGCCAGCACACTTTTACTTTCGCCATTTACTTTATCTTCAAGTGATTTAAGCCTGGCCGCTAAGGTCGTTTGCAAAAATTCGGCTTGCGCCTTAAGCTTCGCATTTTCCGCTTTCAGCGCATCAACCTGTTTTGACAATTCCTGTATGGCGCCGATACCCATAGCAAACACCTGCTGGTAGTCTACAGCCCTGAAATCCTGAACTTTTTTTCCGTAAACAAATAAACCGCCGGTATCCGCTTTCCAGTTGTTCACCGTAAACGTTTTTGCATCTACGACCTGTATGGCAGCTTCCACCGCAGCACCTGCCCTGGTGATCAGTCGTACCGTATCGCCGCTTGCCAATTGGTGTGGTATCTTTAAGGTGATGGTTAGCACGCCGTCCGCCAGGCTGGTTTTTTCGGCCTGGGCATAAACATCCGGTATAAAACCGGTTCCTTTAATAACAGCCTGCGGAAATACGGTTTCCACCTGCTGCGCGATAAATCCTTTTTTAGGGTCAAATCCGTGTTGCACGTAATCTTTATAATTATAGTCAACGACCTGTACTTGTTTTACTCTATCCAGGTCTGAGGCGTTATCGGACACTTCGATAGCTGTTTTTATGCGGGCGTCGGACATGGCGTAAAATGACCCTGCTTGTATACCGTTATCCGCCTGGATAGAGATCGAGTTGGTGTGCGGGTTATTGTTGGCAACTTTCCTGCACTCATCGCGGAACATAAAATAGAAATTCACCAGGTCATGGTTCAGCCATCCGGATACATGCAGCGGCGCCTGCGGGTTTGTATTGCCGATACCGATACGGCCGCCTTCATTAATGCGCATCACCTCCCGTGATTGGGAGGTATTACAACCCCATGTGTAAAACTTGATCAAACCGCCGTTTCCGCATTGGTATGCCTCGGTTTGCAGCTCCATACCGGCAAATCCATCGTTATTGTCGGCCTGTGCCTGCATCCCTATCCGGGTAATGCCGCGGTGCGACGCATCGTGTTCATTGCTTTCATTGCCATGGATGCTGGTAAATATATTGCCGCTAACATCCAGGCGGTTGTAGGGGTTGGTATTGCCGACTCCCATGTTGCCGTTTGATCCCATAAAGGCAATATCCGTGAGCGCATTTACGTCGCCCTGGGTATTTAGTCTTCTGAAAAATAAGCCGCCGCTGGCGCCATTCCCCCAATCGATCACCGCGCTTTGCGAATTATAGACCAGGTGCGTCCCTTTTAAACCAATGTTCCCGTTTACATCAAGGGTGTAAGCCGGGTTATTGAGATTGATGCCGACATTTCCCGTTGTATTTAAACCGTTTTGAAAATTGACCGGGCCGTAAAACCTGCCCCCGCCTTCCGTCCAGAAAGTGATGCGGCGATTGCCGCCGTTTGTACCGGCGCCCACGATACACAAAGCACCGTTATCAAATGTGCTGTACCCGATCTTTCCGGCATCGCCCTGTCTTCCGGGCTGGTTAATGCCCAGGTCAATGATGCCATTCACGCCCAGGTCCCCTCCCACGTGCAGCTTTGCCAGGGGGGTGTTGATACCTACCCCCACATTGCCGTTAGGTGCTATAGAAAGTGGGTCCTGTGCGTATGAAAGACCTGGTAATAATGCGATAGCAGCCAGGAACAGGCCGCTTTTTAAAGCATTTACAGAAAGTTTCAAATTCTTGATCATGATACAAAAGTTTAAGTTTGAATTAAAGTTTCATAATGTAAAAAAGCGAATAGTACGGTGGCAGCAGGGACATGGGGGCGCCCCCGCCGGTGGAACTGGTGGCTACCGTAGATCCGTTATTTCCCCAACTGCCTCCATTTGAGGCGCCAACATCGCCGCCACCCCATACGGCCTTTACATAGTTGTGCGTATGGGGCGGCATTTCGTCGGTGGTTATGCTATGCGAGACTGCGCCACCCGTTGCGCCGGTATTGGCGCCATACCTGGAGCCGGGACCGCTGCCGACGATAAACCGGTCAATTAAATTGGGGGTGTTATTATTGCCGTTACATAGAGCCCAGCCCTGGACCGCAGTATTCGGCTTGCCTAATCCGCTGGCGTCAAAAAGGTCGCCTGAATTGCCGGTGTACATGATGATGCCGCCAACCGGCACCACGTAGCCCGTTTGGTCTTTTATCCTGCCATTGACATCCAATGCGGCACTCGGCGGTGTATCTTTATTAATACTTACGTTTCCGCGTATTTGGGTGCCGCCTTCTGCCCAGATCGTAACGCGCCTGGATGAACCATCATTCCCTGCGCCAACGATACATAAAGACCCGGTATCAAAGGTGCCATACCCTATTTTTCCGGCGTTAGCCTCCCGTCCCGGCTGATTGATCCCTAAGTCTAATATCCCGTTTACGCCCAGGTCGCCTCCGATATGCAATTTTGTCTTGGGCTGAACAGTGCCTATGCCTACATTTCCGCTGGTATCGATGGTTAAGGGCGCCTGCGCACGCGTTTGGTTTATCGAAGAAATAAGTATCAGGGCGCAAAAATGCACGCGTACTAAATATTTTAGCGTATGGTTTGCTTTCATTGTTGAAATACTTTAATAACCGTTCTTTACTGTTAACCTGGCCCCGGCCGGGACACGGAAGCCTTTTTGAAACGAAACCCTGCCCCCGCTTTCTATAGTGATATCAGCTGCAGGGTCAAGCCGGCTATCCGGGCCGATGCTCACCGCCTGGTTCCCAACCAGTATTTTTTTTCCCTGAAGGACATACTGGCCGCTCACATTTAACTGGTTTCCCCTGAAGGTGTAATTGTTTAACTGGATGTCGGTATTTTTAAGGGTGTAATCGCTTTTGTAAGCGGGCCGCAATGCAAATAAAGCGGAGCTGGTGGTGGTATATAACGAGCCGTCAGGCGCGATAATCATCGCCTTCTGAAACCCCGCATCATCATCCGGGTTAGCCGGCGATACGTTCACGCTGCGGTTAATATAGCTGTACAGCACCTTATCATTCCCAAGGCAATAAATGTTGCCGGTCATGTCAGCAACCAGTGAACGCACGGAGAGGTTTCCTTTAAACGTTGCCACCACACTGCTGGCCGCAGGGAACGACCGAACCAGGTTGCCGGAATTAATAAAATAAGCGGTGCTGGTATTGACCGTTTGTAGCAGGGTGTCGGGGCCGCTTACCGGCTGCGAGATATTAACGCCGCCAATGGACTGTACCCGCGTCAGGTTACGGTTAAAAACATACATCGAGTCGGCGTCGATCAGTTTGTTTGCTACATAGACATAGCCTGTTGAGGTCACTAAGGGGATAGTCACCCCTTCATCTGGGCCGGGATCCTTCATCCGCAATGTTTTGCTGCTTACTTTGCTTCCATTAATGGTATTAATTTCCACCAGCATGCCCGACCTGTTGATCACATAGGCCCGGGTTTCGTCCGGGCTTAATGCCACCGTGCTTTTAGCATCCGGCATTTCGTACTGCCAGATAAGTTGGTAGCCGGGAAAGGGCGTATAGGCGCGTATATAGTTATTTAAAGCAAGGTAAATGGTGCCGTCGCGGCCGGAGGTTGGGGCGGCGCTTACAATTTCAGTCGTTGACAGCGGTATCGCAGTTCTTCGCTCCGCATAATTATTCAGGTTTACCATATCTACTTTGTTGGTAGATACGAAATACATCCTGCCGAACGGATCGATAGCCGGCATTTGTGTTGCCACGTCAAAATCGCCCACCTTATTTTGCACATTTAACACGGGGTCGATGGCATATACCGTGGTTTTTCCCATGGCATTGTCGACCATGTACACCTGGCCTTTATACATGACCAGGTCAGTCTGCACTTTATTAAACTTTTGCCCGGATGACAGGCGAAAATTTGTCACCGCGCCTGCATCTGCAAAACGGTTAGCCGTACTGCCGCTGTGCTGTCCGTCGGCATGGCTGCCGGCCCAATCATTACGCGGACTTTTGTACGAGTAATAAACCAGGATTCGCGGCGCCAGGTTGGTGCTGGCCGAGGCATAATAGCTTGACCCGGAATTGGGGATCTTGTTGGTTAATGAAACTTTTAACCCGTTTGGAAACGAGGCCTTGATAAACGCCGGGTTTACATCCATTACAATTTCGGTACCGGCAATAGTTCCCTTCGGTAAAACCCTTGAATTGATCTGTGTGCTTTTTACGCCCGGCGGGACCTTACCTTCATAGGTCACGATTATGCTGGTCGTGCCGTCCGTACTTTTGTTTAAAACAATATCGAACTTTGCCGAATCTACCGTGGCGCCGGCAGGCAGCGCAATGCCATTCAGTTCGAACGACAGGGGCTGGGAGTTTTTACTGGTCAGCGAAATGTTTGCTACCTGGTTTGCCGGTATCACTGACCTGGTCTGGGCATTTGCCCACCCGGGGCCGGCCAACAGCGCCAATAGCATTAGCCGTTTTAAAAAACTTGAAAAATTTGTCATATGGGCTGGTTTAGTGGTACATAAACAAAATAGCTAAGCAGGTTGCTTTTGATCGTATTCATTTTATTTAAAATACAAACCCACACCACATCTTTAAAATCAACAGCCTGTATATTAAATATATACTCCTGTATGCCAAAATCAGTGGGATTGAGGATATCCTTTAAGGTCACGGTATAATTTTCAATCAGCATTTGTATCCTGTCGGTAAGTTTGTTATCGTATACGGTATTGAAGTTAAAAGTTTGGCCCCTGGTTTTCACGACCGTGCAGCATACATAATTCAACTTTTCAGTACCGTCGCTCAATTGAATCCGCTGCCAGGTGTCATGAAGTACATAAGCGTCGGCAAGCGTTTGGTCCGGGCTGCCCGGGAAGTCGCCGAAACCGCCATAAATTTGAATGTTGCCATTGCTGTCGAGAATGGCCGATAACATACATCTGTTGCTTTTCAGCGCGTAGGCCGGGTTGGCTGAAACGTCAGTCCATTTGGTTCCGTCAAACTTCCACACTTCATTGTTCGCGCCCTGATCGCCATAACCGCCGATCACCCATATTTCGCCATGGTATACGATACATGCGTGACCCATCCTCGGCGTAAAACCGGCATCGATATCGCGCTGCCAGCCGTCCTCCGGCGAACCAAAATCAAAATAATATACCCTTTGGCTCCGGAAATCGCTGTCAAAGCGGCTGCCGCCTATCAAGTAAAGCTTATTGTTATAAACGACGCCCGGGCTGCCGGCATAATCGGTTTGTATGTTAACCGGATAACCTGTTGTATTAAAACCGGGCGCTTTGCTGTAAATATTTGTCTTTTGCCAGTTCAAGCCGTCAAAGCTTTCCCAAAACAAAACATTATTTTCATTTACTTCCTGATCATAAAGTATCAAAGCATACAGTTTTTCGCCCGATTGATAAAGGCCCATTAACTTTTGCCCGTCAAACAAGTATTGCTTTTCGGGTACGAATGCGCTGTTCTTATTTACTTTGACCAGGATGGTCGCGGATACGGGCGGCCCGCTTTCATTCTTGATGGCCAATGTAAATTCGGTGTCTGATGAAAGGCTGCCGGTTGTAAATTCACCCTTGAAATCATCAGCTGCTATATCCTGGTTTCTTTTTCCGTCGTTAATGGTGATGGATGTGCTGTTGATCACTTCCCACTGCAGCGTCGTGGTTTCATCCGAGGCGACGACCACGTGTTCTGCTGTGAACTTGACCACTGCGGGGGGCGCAGTGCTTTTAACGATCAGGATCGTAACCGGGCCGGGAAGGTCGACCCACTTGGTCCTCCCTCCCGAACTTATGCTGTATTGCAGTTTGCAAATGGCTTTTGCCGTACCGGAATAAGGTGTTACAGCATTCTTCAGTTCCAGTTGAAACGCTATTTCGGACAGGCTGCTGTTGCCGACATGGAGGTCATAAACACCGAGGGGAAGCCCGTTACGGTTGGTGGTCACGCCGTCCTGCGGGCTGGTGGTCATATTGATGTTTTGCCAGTCGGCACTGGTAAGCAAGGCTTCGTCCTGGGGGATAGAAGTATAATCCCCGGGCGAATACACCGGGAATACCGCCCTTAAAGCCGTACGGCCATTCAGCGTAATTTTATACCTGATATCCTCCAGCTGCCGGTTGCTTTCAACCTGTTGCGACGAGGTCCACGTGTCATCCGTGACGGATGATACCTGCAGTAATGTATCTGCCATATTTTTTATTTTAATAATACATCATAGTTCTTTGGGGCTTAACTGCAACCAGCCTTCCGTCGCCCTGACCGGGTCAAAATTAAGCAGGTCATTCGTACTCGCATCAGGCTCCACCGGCGCTGCGATTACATCTGCGGGCGCCCCGGGGATCCAGTTCCAGGTCATCGTCTGGCTTTTCATCAACGGGATCTTAAGCTCTTTTTTTAAGGTTATTACAGGCGCCGCCAAAAAACGAATATTTATGGCCTGCAGCGGCTTTAAAACGGCATGGGCGGCCAGCGCATGGCTGGCGGCAGGCAACAGGCCGGAAGTTATACGCAGCGATGAGCGGGGATCTAAAAGAACCGTGATGTCCACCGGATTGTTTATTTGCAGATCAAGCCCTTCAGCCGCTTTAAAGCTGTTTATCCCGATGTCTTTTGGTTGCAGATAAGGAAGGAACATGTCGTTTGCCGCCTTCCCGGTGAAATATGCCACAAGTCCGTCGGTGTTGCTGGTCATATCGCCCAGGTAGGCTTTAAAAGTTGATTGGGTGAAGCCGTCGGGGCCGTCGGCTGCCCAGTATTGTGACTTCGCCGGCAAGCCTTTTAATTGCAGCGTACACAACGCGCCTGCCACGGCAACAGGCAGGCCAACCGGTAATGTCATCGCAAATTGCTGCCCTGATGTCTTTGACTGCACTTTTTTCACCACGCTGTCCAGTTGCCTTGCCATGGCGTTAAAATTGTCCGCACTTTGTTTAATTCCGCTGATCACGTTATAAAGCCGTTCATTTTTCTGCTTGCTGGCAGATCCGCCGGGCGGCGCGACCAGTTGTACCGTATTCCGGACAATCTTAAGCTCACCAACCTCTATACCATCGCCGTCAAATACCATAATGCTGTTATCCAGCTTATTGGTCAGCAGCCAGCCGCATACCGGGTTGGTTGCAGGGTCCGAATCCGTGATACGCCCTTCCATATTGGCGCTTAACCAGTCGAAACGTATCCTTGCGGGCTGTAAAATGCGGGGCGCCGCCAAATAACAGGTACTTTTATTTAAACTGATAGCGGTTAACCCGGCTGATTGCTTAAACCCGGGCGCCGCCTTGCCGGTAAGCGTTGGGTCGATGACCTGGAGCACCTGCCCGAAGGCATCAATTACGCGCAGCATGGTTATTGTAAAGGCGCCTGCCCGGAGCGGAAAGAATTGGTTTTTACCTGGTTGAGGCGTCCACGGATAGTGGCCGTTCAAAAAGGAATTATCCGCATCAAAGTTTAATCCCTCATTTAACAGCGGCAACTGCATGCCGTGATAGCGGTTGACCAGCTGGCTGAAAAAGCCCGAGAACTCCTGGGACATGGGTCTCATAGTTTGAAACAGTTCAGACGTTCCGTCCCCGCCGAGCTTTTTATTCAGTTCCTCCACTTTGTTCACCATATCGGCAGATAGTATCGTCCTCCCCGAATAGGATGCCGGCGCATTTGGAATACTATCGCCTTTTAAAGCATAATCAATTGGATTTTCCTGGTCTCCGAATGTCCAGGATGCCAGGTAGCCTGGGCCGGCCGGCCCAGGCGGGCTGCCATACCACTGAAGCCGCCACTCCAAAAACAGTGGTATCCAGGGCTGGGACCATTCATTCACGGAAAATGCTTCCGGCAATTGCGCCGACCCGCTTCCGTTAAAGAACTTGTCCGGATATTTTCCAAAATTCAGCGACATCGCTGCTATCTGTGCTTTAAGCTGGTCAAATTCCGGCGCGGAAATTTCGCCGGCCAATTTTTTAACGATATTCGCTATTGTTTCAGCTGCAACGGGATCCAGCAGCAAAGATTCCTGTACCAAACCGGTGACCCTGTTCAGTATAGCCGCGTTGCCGGCATCGATTGCCAGGATTTGGGCGGCCGGTATAATTTGCCCGCCTTGAACATGATAGTGGTTACCATCAAAATCAACTTCGATATTGTCTATAATTGCTGATGGGACACGGCACAACACGGTCGCTTTTTCTACCGTTGTATTTCCGGTTTCCGGATCACTTTTAAACTGGTTACCGTTAACGTAACGGCTTGCGGGGCTAAGGCCGTTGATCACCACAGCTGGCTCCGATGCCTGGAAGAAATGATCGTCAGGCACTTCCTTCACCTGGTAGTTTTTCATGGCCGCGTCAGTGTTGAGCGCAGCTACCAGCTGCTTATACAAGCCGGGTATTTTTCCTGTGTAGGAATCCGGCCATACGGCATCGCCGGCCAATACCTTGTCTGCTTTTTTCTTCAGCCCGTTTAAGGTATCGCTTAAGGTCGCGATGTTTTTTTTGCAGCTTGCTATTTCCTGATCGATCAACCCGCCCGGTCCGCCTATCTTTTCCCATGCTTCGTCTGTAAATTGCGAAGTATCGGCCCCGTAACCGGCATAGGTTTTTTTATACAGCGCTGCATATAACTGTTCCTGGTTTGATGTCAGCTCATCGCTGCCTGTATTATATTCGGCTTGTGCTTCGTTCAACTGCTCCAGGATGGCTGATACCGTACCGCTGAATGGCGCGGTATAGGGCCTGGCGCTTTCCTGGCCGGCGGCTGATTTCAGATCGGCTTCATTTTTCTCCGGTTCTTCTATTACCCAGTTCGTGCCCCCGTCTACTTTGCTGAAGGTGCGCCTGTGCATTTCTTTTTTCAACACCTTAAGGCTGTCCTGCTGCAGCCCGTTATTGTTCAAAGCCTGGTATTGAAATGCCGCCAGCATTTTTTGCGACTGTACAAGCTGGTCGCCGTTTATTTTATCGGTCAGCATGGCGCCCAGCGCCTCGGATGGAGAATTGCCGATACCCAGGCTGATATCGCTCAGCGAAGGCTGCTTGCCCGGCGTGTCTTTGGTATAGACCAGGCTGTGCAGGGTCGCATGGCATATAATAGCAGCAGGCAGCGGCGTCATCTTGCCGGCGCCGGGAAGCGACCAGCCGAGGACTCCCAATTGTTTCTGAAAAGCATCAATACCGGCCAATCCGTTCAAAGGATCTTTTGAAGAGTCCGAAAACCAGCCATAGACCCGGTAGGTGTAAGCGCCGCCTTCCGTAACGCCCTGCATATTGTCGTAAAAACCAAACATGTTTTTGCTATGCAGGTAAGCTGCGGCAAAACCCGGGTCGCCGGGCGCTATTATTTGCAGAAACAATGACGAAGGGTTGGTTTCCTGCCAACCCACGAGCGGTACGGCGCGCCCTGCTTTAACCGGCGTATACTGTTTTACAGTGGCATTATTGGTTAAGGCAACCTCATTAACCATCAGCCAGTTAAAATTCTGGGTAGCGGTATCGTCCAGGTAGTCGCTTTCCACCATCCAGGCTTTAAGCTGTAAGCCGGCGTCTGACCGCATCACGAGCCAGCGGTTAGGCGCCAGGGGAAAGTGCAGCGCATCGTCGTTGGGTTTGTACACGCCATGGCGGAAACCGGCCGGCAATGTCCAGTGCAGATGTACGCCCGGGTTATTGTTATAAAAGGCCGTGTTATTGTTCGGGTCAACATCCTTTTCGATATATATACCCAATCCCCCATAGCTTTTATAGTTTTTGAGGTTGTCGAGATCCGGGGAGACGTCTTTAAAAAGGCCTTTATTACCGGCAGCGACAAATCCATCCAGGTGTATAGGGACCAATAAGGCTTGTTCGGCGGTTGTCGTTGAATTGCTCATGATAATGATGATTTGTCAGGCTTCCACGAGATATTGACCATAAATTTCAGGGGCTTTGCCACCATCTGCTGCGCCAGCTGGGCCGAATTTTGTGCGCCGAGGTCGCCTGCAAGCTTCAATACATCCAGTACACCGCCGGAGCAAAGGCTGTCTGGCGGGCTTAAGCCAACTTTGGTACCATTTACCTGGTATTGATCGTCTATGGCAAAATGCAATGCCTCGGCAGGCTGCCTGATCTCCACATTGCTGATAATCCCTTCGCATATGCAAAACAGCGTATCAGCCGCAATCAGATCCATCCGTACCAGTTGCAGCGGCCTTGGCGGCCCGAACGGTTCTCCGTCGGCGTTGGGATCATGGCCCTGCGCAATCACTTCCACGCCGGGCCACGCGGAAATAAGGCTGGAACGCATTAAAAAACCGGTATAACACCAGTTGTTTTGCGCACGGGTAGGCTCGGGCTGGCCATTATTCAAATATTTTTGTATCCTGGTGTCATATTGCTTTTTAAACTCATCAAGGGGGTAGGAGCCATAGAGCTGAGTCGCCAACCGGTTCTTTTTTTCCTGGAGATAGACGCCGGCAACATAGTTTCCGCCCATGGCCTTGGTTAACACCAGTTCCCGGTCATCGTCACCTCCGATGCTCAATGCGCCGTCCATCAGGCATTCTATCCACTCTTTATCCAGCCAGAAGAACTTAAAGGCGCCCTGTTCTACCGACCGGTCATTTATCGGAGCGGTTTGCATGGGCAGGTACCGCTCATCCGGGATAAGATAGTAAACAGGCACATCGTTAAGCATGCCCAGGTTACCCAAAAAAGAGCGCACCACATCCGGGATGTCGGGGCCGTCCTGCAAAGCCGGGTCCTGAAGCCGTTTACTAACCAGGTCGAACAGATCAAATGCCATAGCCTTTCAGGGTTTATTCCATAATTCAATTAAAAAATCGGTAATGACCTCGTCAGATACCGCGTTATGCGCCATTTCTGCAATCTGGTCAGGCTTTATGTTGATGCCTTCCGCCGGATCGTTCAGTATCGCGGCAGCGGCATTTTTTACTTTGTTTTTTTGAAAAGAGGTTTTCCAGTCGCTTAGCGATTTAAAATACCCCGGGCTTTTTAGCGCCATTAAACGGCCCAGCTGCCATGCTGCTGCATAAGCGATATCAAAGAAACCGGTTTTAGGGTCGAACCTTAGCGCCTGGTCGGCCGACTGGTATTGGTAAAGCTGCGGATAAGCCACATCCACCGGCACCAGCGGCCCGCGATACCAGGAAGTGTTTTGCTGCCCGTTCCTCAGGTCATGCGATAAGGGTACGTACCCAAACCGGAGCGCTTGTGCCGTCGTAACATTCAAAACGCTTCCTGTTTTGGGTTCTATCCGCAGCGGGCCTACATTTTTTAAAAGATTGTCTGCTATTTCTTCAAACGTTGCGCCGCTTTCTTCGAACGACCACTGGCTGAGCACCACCATTCGTATACGTTTTGACTGCGCGTCCGGGTCGTTTTTTTGGGCGTCGGGGTGGCCCTCGAGCGACACCAGGAACACATTGTTATTTTTTCCGGCCTGCGGAAGCCGGTTACCGACGACGACCGAATACCAGCCTTTGGGGTTCGTTACGTCATCCTGTTTATTACTGGTGTCCACCTGGCGGGTATGTACCAAACTGGATAATTCCTGCGCCTTTGGCGAAATGCTGTTATAGAGTAACAGGGGCAGCTCGATGACCTTTACCTCCATGGCTTTTTTGTTACCGGGAGGATTTTCCCAGGATTCCAGCGTAATTTCGGGGACGATTAAATTACGGTCGGTACTGTTATCGGTCAGGGTATTTACCAGTATATTTTTACTGATCACCTGGTTGGCGGCTATTTCATCGTCCGTCAAAAGCAGCAGGCACATCCAGGGGTTTTTGTTGGCTTCTGTATCGATGGTTCGTTCCCAGGGCAATGTTTTTCTTGCAAGCACGATATGCGGCAGCGATAAATGATATGCGCCGTTGGAACCCGGTAAAGGGTACATACCGTAAATTAAAGAAAGATCAAGGGCCAGGCGGGGCGCAGCGACCACAAAGCTGAGTGAATCATTCTGATAAACCGCATCCTTATTGCCCTCAACCACATTTTTCAGGGTTACACCCGACTGTACGGTATAATCTCCTGCGATCAACGGCGGCCGCGAAGCGCTTTGCAACTTTAATATACCTGGTTCTATTCTGTCGTTTTCACTGATCATATTATGACTTGATGATGTCTGTAATGTTTTGTCCGATGGCTGCAACATAAAATGGTGTTTCCATCTCCAGTTCCTGGTAAGCGATGACAGGCGGCGCCGGCGTATCGAAGCCCAATGCAAGCAAATCGTCGGCTACTTTTTTTCGGGCCGGGTTATTGATGTTATCGCTGATTAACTTGTCGATCTGGGCCGGGTCGAGTTTGCCGTAAGCATCGCTGTTTTGCAAAAAGATGATCTGCGGCGACAGGTCTTTTTCCTCATACGCACTCAGGTCTATGGAAATGATCGTGTCATCAACCGGCTCGGTAGTATGCAATTGGATGCCCGCAGGCACGTTTCTGATCACCGGGGCGGCGCTTTCATCATTGCCCCACAACGCTCCGGCCATCCCTTTTGCAGATGCGATAAAGGTGACGTTATCCGTAACCGCCTCGTAGGCATTTGAATTATTTTTTCGGACCAGCCGGGCATTCAATTGCGTCGTAACTGCGGATAAATTCATCGGTTTTATGCCGAAATCGTCATTTTGGCTGGAAAGGAAAGCAGGCATATCCTGCCCGGCAATATCCATCCACGTCTCTTCCGGCAATGCATCCTTATTTTCCCCGTCGGTGTACAGCTCCTTTACCGGGAAGAAGGATTCCACGGAGGCCGTAAAATTATAGGGGTCAATAATAGTGCCTATGGGCTTGCCGTTCTCATCCTGGATGGTATCAACAATACCTGCTGCTATCCTGGTGTCCAGGGGATGATCGGCGTTGTCTTTTTGCGGAATAAATTTAGCTGCAAACTCATCCCACTGAAGGGCGGCGGGTGGATTATCATCGCTTGAGCCAAATGGAATGCTGAATGAAAAGATGGTCCAGTCGACATAGATCTCACCGGCAAAGGGCGGCCCCCATATATGCACTTCGGCGCCCATGGACAACGAAAAATGCACGGTTACAAATAAAATATCAATGTTCGCTTCGATCCTTACCGTGATGCCGCCATCCACGCGGTAATAGAACGGCGCCCAGGATATCAGTACATCCGCGTACATCGTCACCGAAGCCCTAAGGAAAGACAGGTCGCACACAACCTCCCATAAGCCCCCTGCCATGATGGCGCTTGGTGTAAGAGCGTAATACATTTCGCCGGTGATACTCACGATCGAGCCAATTTTCCAATTCAGGCCCAGCCGGTCAACCTGCGGATAGTAATCGGGCACGGGGTAGCGCGGGTGGTAACCGCCAAGGGTGATGACAAAATCGCCTTCATGCGGCCCGGATATCCAGGTATAAAATGCAAATCCGCCGGTAAGCTTGCAATTCGGGTCAAATACGTAGGAGTTGCTGGTCAGTATGGCCTGCACCGCAATTACATCGCTGTCCGGCCCGAACCGCGCAAGTATGGCCAGCTCCACATATACGATTGCACTGCCCGAGTCCGGCCATTTGAGTAAAGAGAGGCCCATAATGGCAAACTCCAGCTTGGTGCCGAACTCAACGATAAGCAATACAAACGAGTTTACAATTTTAAAGGTGGTAAATTTTATGCCGACAGCCAGCCAATAGTCACCATAGGAGGTGGGGATCCAGTTTCCGTCAATCAATTCGCTCAATACATCCAGTATGGTTTTACTGCCGTCGCCGCTTAACGCCATGGCAACCAGCGGAAAATCCTTTACCTCCTGAATTTCCGGCAGCCTCACGGTTTTGTTGTAGCCGAAGCCTGCCGCTATCCCGGTAACAAAAAAGAACGACGGGCCGCCGATGGGCCCGTTATACATGGCATAAATAAAGAATGCGATGCCTTTTTTCCCCTGGGAGTAGGAACCTACGCCGGAGATGCCAAATTTTGCTGCGGATATTTCCGCGGCTCCGTAAAAGGCCAGGTCTTCATCAGGGCCGGGTGCAACTTTAACAAACATGCCGCTGATGTTGAGCGGCCCTTTGCTGATGGCAAGCCCCAGGCCGGACAGCCTGAATTCGGGATTAATGGGGTCCCCTTTAAATAAGCTCAGGGGCAAAAAAGCAAGCCCCAGGCCCTCAACGCTGAACGTAAGCCCTGATAAACCCAGCTGGGCGTTAATGAGCAGCGCAAGCATTTTGTCAGAAGACGAAAAGGAGAACCCCACCTTGTTAAGCTTCACCGGTCCGAGCGCTTTATCGATGTTTATCCACTTAACGCCCGGTTGGAATGAAGGTGAGGCGGTGGGGGTAACCGGCGCTGCGGTGTCCTTGCCACCACTGTTTGATGAGGCCAATGGAAGCAATATCGAGAGCGGATCGAGATTGTGCCCCATGATTAGTTCACCCATCAGGTTAAATCCTTTTTGGTACGATTTGGGGTCTTCAAATACCAGGCTGCTAACACCTGTCGAAGAGGTGGATAATGACGGAATAGCGAACTCGCCATCAGCCGATGCATAAACAAAACCGGCGTTCGTAAAGTTGACATCTTTTAGCTGCTCACCTACCAGCGGCAGGCCGCCCAAACCGGCAACTTCTGTTTCAATACCAAAAGCATAACTGCTTTTAGAGGCAGCATCGCCTTTAACTTTTGGTGTATAGTTAAAAAAGAACTTCAGGTCCTTACCCGCAACTGTACTGGAAGCCAGTAAATATAAGCCTCCCGTATTGCCGCTGTAGCTGATGAATATATCGTTAATAACGAAATCGGGTAGAAAATCAGCCGGTATTACAGCTTGATAATCCGGGAAAATGTTTTGTAAAAGGTCCTTCAGAATATCCGATACCTGTATATTCAATCCCTTTGTACCGCCGCTGAATGATTTATCGGAGGTTTTAATACCGTCCTTTTCAGCGCTGCTTACGTTGGCTGCCAGAATTACATTCACACCGGCGACCGTAAAATCAAGGCCCAGCGTTATATCATACCCCCCGGTGTTTTTTACAAAAGCTACCGTAAAGTCGAGCGTTTTAAATCCTTCGATCGCCAATTCAAACGCGCCTGAAAAGGTAGTGATCGATGACTCTTGCACTACGCTTAGCGCCAGGTCAACCTCTGTAGTGTCGTTTATGGTGATCGTGCCCGAGCCGCTGAACTGTTTATCGCCTGTTTTGGTATCAAGCGACGCATCCATATCATTAAACTTAAAAAAGTTTAATGTTTCCGGTATAGCGACCTGGCCGAAGGTAAATGTTTGGGCAATATGCGCCAGTGTTATTTGTCCTTTGTAGCTGATAACAATAGTGGTCGTGGCATCATCCGCGCTAAGCGAGAAAGTGAAAACATTGTCATTAATGGTAAGTTTACCATCGACATTTTTTGCGTAATTATCTTGCTTATATGTAATGGCTACATTAAATTCTATTTCGGCCGTGCCAAAGGAAAAAGGCAATTGTCCGAAACATACAAATGTGAAATCTTTTGTACCGGTATTAAAAGACAAGTTTAAATTGCTGATGGTAGCGTTGGTCAGTACCTGCGGCAAACCGATTCCAAAATAATCCCCCAGTTCTTTAAACACGCCGCCTGCAGGGACCGGGCCGCTGTTATTATTGGAGCCGCCTTTAAAAAGCCAGCCGCCATCCGTAGCGTTGTAGGCTGCTGAGAGATAAAGGGCAATACCAGCTACGGCGAATGTCACCGATACGCTTCCTGATGCACCGGTTTTAGTATATTCAACAGACGCGGATGCCGTTTGCAAAGCTATGGCCTTACCGTTGGCAATGATAAATTGCCAGTCGGTTGAAATGCTGGTTTCCAGCGTGTAATAACCGTTGCCAGGCCGGGCAAATACCGTGAACTCCGTTACATTAATTTCAGGAAAACCATCCGACACGCCAAAATAATAGGCTATGATCGCTTTAAGACTGATCGTATTGCCCGGCGCCAGGTTACCGCCAAATCTAAAATCGGGAAGCTGGGTTTGCGTGTTGATCTGTACGCCCGCAATAGTTACATGACTTTTAAGCGAAAAATAATTTACTTTTTTTGCCGCATAATCAAAGCCGATCTTTACCCCGTCAACGGCAATTTCTGATATTTTCAGGCTATTCAGGCCATTCTGAACGGATTGCCATAAGGAAGCGCCACCGGCCAAATCGCAAACATCTGCCATTGATGGTAAAATATTACCATTGGCCGGTATAACTTCCAGGTACCACTGTGTAGAATTTTCAAGGGTAATAGCGACAAAAAAATCCTGGCCGATATGGATGATACCGCTTGCGGCAGCATCGAAGGACCGTTCAATAGATCCATTTTTACGCGGCTTGTAATTTACAGTGGCGCTTAATCCAATATTTTTGATCCCAATATTATCGGTAATTGGCCAATCTGCACCCAGGTCAAGCGCAAGCTTTAACGAGGCGACCGCAGCCGGGCTAAAGCCGTAAGCCAGGTTAAATGCCTTAATGTTCCCTCGTTTAAATACATCGATGGCGGGTATATAACTTAACAGCGTGTCGTTACCTGTAAAGCTTAATATTGACGGCAAAGGCGAAAACCCGGGGGAGAGGGAAACCATATCAAACAGCAGGTTACCATTTAAAGCAAGGGCCCCTTGTACTTTAACAGTCACTGTGGAAGATACAGGCACTTCCGCTAAGCAGGTAAGGCTGCCGGTAATTGGATCTGCCCCCGTGGCCTGGGTAAACAGGAAAGCGATGTTTACATTTTTGAGGGCCGTGTTACTAAAATACGCCAATATCCATGAGTCTGTCAGCGTCCCGGTTAACAATAGGCCCTGGGGCGATTCGTAGTCGCTAAAAACAAGGACGGTTCCCGACAGGTTTATCAATTTTGAAGGAAGGGTTTGTATAAAATCAGCAATAGCGCCGGCGCCGCTTAAATCAGCGCTCATAACAAGCTCCCCACCGGTGGTGGTTTTTTGCGCTATATTTGATTTTAATTCGGCTAAGGTCATTATTTAATGATTTGTAAACCAGTTAGCTGTTCCCGCCCCGGGCAAAGCCACGCCGACGGGCCATTGTATTCCGGGAGGTAATTGTGCTCCGATAGGTAGTATCGTAGATGCCGGCAAGGCGTGGCCGTTCGGCCATGCCACCCCTTCCGGTAACTCTAATCGAGGCATGGCCGTGTTTACCGGCCATTGTGCGCCCGCCGGAAAGATCATTCCCTGCGGTAACTGCAAGCCGGCCGGCAACTGAGCTCCATTTGGAATACTGAATTTAGGCATGGGTGCAGCAGCGGGCCAGGAGGAGTTAAGCGGAAAAACGATGTTTGCCGGAAGTGTAGTGCCTTGAGGCAGAGGAACTCCGTTTGGCCAAAAAACGCCCGCCGGCAAAACCGTATCTACCATTATGACATCTCCGGGATCTAATCCCGGAGGGTCAGGCGATATAATACCATGAGGAATACCTGTGCCGGCCGGCAATATGGCGCCGACCGGTAACTGTACGCCATTGCCCCAAATAACGTTGGCCGGTAAAACGGTTATGGCTGGAAAACCAAAACCGGATATATTATATAGTCCCGTCGGTATAGCGCCCGCTGTGATGAATCGACCGTTTGGCCAGGGCAGGTTGATTGCCAGTGTATGTGCCTGGTTAAGGCGCATTCCCTGTAATGGAGCGTTAAATCCAGCCGGCCACACCGCTGCCGCCGGCAATATGGTATTGACCGGAAGCAGCACCCAATCCGGCCACCCGGTATTTGGAGGCAAAGTTAAAGGCGCGGTAAGCATAGGCTGCGCAATATCAGGGCTGGAAAATCTGACGGTAAACGCGGGAGTTGCACCTGCCGCTACATTAATACGGACATTGCCCCTTATAATCCCAGTTGCACCGTCATTCGGCCAGAACCCGGCACATGGCGAAGGATTGCCCGGGGCATCTCCCCAGATAAGTGGTGGCGGCCCCCATCCGCCGGCAACTTCAGCCTTTGGGGTATAGGCCTTTGGCCATATCCCCTGGCCTTGATTTAACCGCCGGCAAAAATCATCATTATGTCTGTCATGAGTAAGATAATAACTATTCAACGCGGCACGGGCCTCCAAATCATCCAACACCCTTTGCTGGGGATGGCCCCATGGCCAGGGGCCCTGCCCGGCGCCATTTATTGGATTTCCGCCAAAGCCATTGTTAATCCCGCAGGAAATAAAAGCTGCAACAGGATCCAGTTGTGCAATAAATTGTGCTGATGTTGATGCACCGCTGCCATGATGGCTTGCCTTCATGGCATGTGTCCGTCCCTGCGCGGCTAAATAATTGCCTATACCCGGCCCAAGAGGTGCAGCATTATCCTCCTGTACGCTTGAGATATCTCCGCCTATGTAGTACCTGAAATTTTCGAACTGCACCATGAAAGCAAGACTCCTTGCATTCTTGGCATCGTCGCTATTTCGGTTGACAATCCCGCTCGGGCGATCGCCATTGGTGCCGTTAGCCCGCATAACATATTCATTGGCGGCTATACAGCGCATCAGCGGCGGACCGCCGACAGCGCCCGGAGCTGGTGCCATTGCCCCGCCATACAAAGCATTATTGGCAGCGCCGGCGTTATCGGTCCACATGATTTCGCGGCCTACCAGCCAGTTGGCGTTCCGGTTTATGGTACCGGGCGCACCGGCAGGCACGGACGGCGTGCCGGGCAACGGCATAGCCCCGCCTAAAACAGGTGCGCCGGGATAGCTCAGTACAGCCTTAGTTATCCTGACACGCGGCGGCGGCGCGCCCATAAATACTGGCGCTAAACCGTTATCATTGAACCCGTTAATTGCCCTTAAATAACGCGTGTAACCGTCATCAAGCCCGCCGGCCCCCGGCCAGCCCTGGTCAAAAATTAAAGCATTATCATAAGTACCGGCACAACTTCTTAAGATTTCTAAGATGCCGTTCACGTGATCCGCATCATAATGGGTAACGACTATTACATCAACCCGCGGCACATAGGCGAGAATATAGGTATCTACGTCGACAGCCGCGTTGAGCCGGCCTCCATCTACCAGAACGGCGCGCACAATTGCTGCTACGTTTTCCCTGGCGACAATAAGCGTCGCATCCCCCTGGTTTACTTCTATGTGATGTATTTCTAAGCTCCAGGCCATAAAGAAATGATAAGATAAAAAGTTAAACGAATATAAAAATTCAGGATTAAACCAAGCAATATTTGTTGATAAATTTTTAGTAATAGTTAAAAAGAGGCAAGACCGGGCGGATTACGCAAAGGAAACGCTGCCTCACTTAAGTAAAGCACTAACCTGCGGGCTCGTTTTCAGGATTAAATTCATATAAACAAAATATCCGACTATATCAGTGTCAAAACTAATGACTATTTTATACAATGGTTTTTTTACTACTGCCTGAAACCTTATTCAACATTAATTTGCTGTATTTATTAATCAATTGCGATTTAGGCAATGATTCATTAATAAATTTGCAAAACCTGTGGTTGAAGTGACATTGAAAATTAATTTAACGTCCTGCGAATGCACTAAGATGCCTTTATGATAGTATTCAGGATTGTACTTATGAAATATGTTACTTAGATTTGGTAATAAGGTTGCCTTAAACATTATTCACGAATTAACATGGATCCGCAAACCATCAAAATCATTCAACGCCTGATCGAAGAGCTTGTAGGTATAGGCATTTTAATTTGGGGGCTCGTATTCATTTATCGCGGTATTGCCGGGAAGATAAATTTCGTGATGAAGGGCGCTGGGTTTTCGGTTAAACTGGCGAACGCAAGCCCTGGCGTATTCCTTGTGTTTGTGGGTGCCGTGATGATGTACCTTTCAATGAAAGACTTTTCGGTGGAAAGGAAAACGGTCAGTAAAGAGGTGGATACAACGCGGGTACTGGAGGAGTGGCTGCAGCGCGCCGGCAGCCTTAAAGGCTATGAAGCATATACCCAAACGATTGATTCTATTGTCGGCACGGACCAAACGGACCGATTTAAAGTCAGCTATATAACGGTCTATCCGCCCGCGACACTCGGACAAGTCGGTAAAGAGCAATATGGCGACAGTCGCTTTTGGAAACTCGTCGCTGCGGAAAACATTGGGAAAGGATACTTTGACTGGAGAAGCGCGGGACCTGAAACACGGGTGAATGGCAAAAGTTTACTGGAGATTTGGCATGTTTCGAAGTACTACGGAAAAACAAGCGAAGAAGTAATTAAGGTTAGTGCCGCCAGTAAAAAGGCGGGATATGAAGTGCTTCTGCAAATGGCCCGTTCGCGGCCACAGTATAATCCTCAGGTGCACATACAGGAACTTACCGACATGTTCAGAACGCAGGAGCTTGGGTTGGTGGAAACGCCGGCCAATTATTCGGGCGGTATCAAAACGATCGGTGAACTCAGTCTGAAATATTACGGGGACAAGGCTTTATGGCCGCTGATCGTATGGGCCAACCCGGGTTATTTATCCCGGATAAAATCCGCAGACGACACCTTTAAACAAGAACCCGATATTTTTATTTTACAATTCTTACCCTGATGGCAGAAGCGGAAAAACCGGAGTTCGGCAATATCAAAGACGAATTATCCCTTATATCATTTATCGTCCTTGCCGGAGGCCTTGTATTTAG
>Ga0210389_10000054_pt1 | contig 107573 bp, 92 predicted proteins | sample IncBWH28OmetaG_FD_160127 | JGI IMG/M metagenome (GOLD analysis project Ga0210389, IMG submission 160127) | Forest soil microbial communities from Barre Woods Harvard Forest LTER site, Petersham, Massachusetts, United States - Inc-BW-H-28-O ...
CTACTTTACGCAGTCGGGCGGCAGGGAAACATTGATCGTTTGAATCTGGCGGCGGCGGGAATTGAAGCCGATGATCGCGGTCGCATCAAAGTGGATAAGGACTTTCGCACCAATGTGCCGCACATTTTTGCCGTCGGCGACGTCATCGGCTTCCCGAGTCTGGCTTCCGTATCCATGGAGCAGGGCCGCATCGCCGCCGCGCGGGCGTTTGGGCTGCAAATGGAATCCGATCCAGAGGGGTATCCGTACGGCATTTACACCATTCCCCAGATTTCCTTCATCGGCAAAACGGAGGAGCAACTGACGGAAAGCGACGTGCCCTACGAAGTGGGAGTCGCGTACTACCGGGAAATTGCGCGCGGCCAGATTTCCGGGCATACGGACGGGCGACTAAAGCTTCTTTTTCACCGCGAAACTTTGGAACTGCTGGGTGTGCACATCTTCGGGGAAGACGCTGCGGAACTGCTGCACATCGGTCAGGCGGTAATGCTGCTGAAGGGCAAAATCAGCTACTTCATCGACACTGTGTTCAACTATCCGACGCTTGCGGAATGCTACAAGGCAGCGGCCTTTAACGGTCTGAATCGCCTCAGCTGATATTCGGAAAAGTTTGACGGACAGATACCCTGCGGCAGAGGACTCCATGGGAACACGATTCAGAATTCCCGTTTGGCGCTCCCAGCCCAAGGTGTTAATCAATCCAAAAGAAGAAATAGTCGCTGAGTTGCTGCTGGCGATGGATTCGATGACCATTAAAGTCTAAAAAAATTTCGGAAGAGGCGGGCAACCACAAGATAAGTTCCTTGCGCTTGACCAAAACTGGGGCGTATTGGATATCTTCGTGATCGGCGTGTAGCCGGATTTGCGGGACCGTCCCAATTAAATCACTTTCCAGGCGAAGTACCTGGAATGTCTCGGTAGAGATCCACGCGCGTCCCTTGAGGCCGACGCGAAAGTAGAGGTTGGCGAGCCTGTAGCTGCGCAGCCGAGGGGAAAGATCAGGCTTTTGGGTAAAATGAATTTGCCAAGCGTCCTGTCCGCCCTGATGGGTGCGTCCTTCACACCGGAAATCAAAATCGTTGGCATAATTCGGGTGGAAAACAAAAACCAACGCAACGGTACCTACGGTCGCGACGTGCTCAGGGAAAATGTCGGGGGTGGTAAGCCCATCGCGGAACTCCTGAACATCGTACACACCAGGTTTGAATTCCTGGATGGAGACGAGATAGTTGAAGCTACGCCTTTCGGAATGCACCGCGAGACCAAATTCGTTGAGGCCTTCGTGGTTCATCGTTTCCGTCGCCGAGAAGCGATCGACGTTTTTCACGAATTCGGCCACGCGCTCTCCGGTTTGCGAAAGTATCTGTTGGATCGGGCAAGACATTCCTGTTTCCACTGGAGGGACGGCATCGTCGACGTTCGGAGGAACCCAGCGTTGATATTGAGCTGCTAGACTCGATGGCTCGAACGGCAAACTCGCGTAATCGAACTTCACCGGCGGGGAGAGTTTCGAAGTGCTTGTCGCGTGGGATGGAGGATTCGGGTATTGCCGAGCGGCAACGATTTCTGTAGGCGCTGCCTCGCCGTTCGATTCGAGTAGTCTTCTGGCTTGTTTTGCTTGTTCCTGTGTTGGATTCTGGCTTAGCAATTCATTCAGAACCTGGACCGAGCGCTGGCGTTCACCCGCCTCTGTCAAAGCTTGCGCAAGAGTCAGCCGTGCCCCTTTTGCCTCGGTTTTACCAAGTTGCAGCGCGTGTTCCGCATGCTGAATCGCAAGCGCATAAGAACTCTGGCTGAGAAACACCGCGGCAAGCAACTGGTCAGCCCGCCAACTGTTCGGATCAACCATCAGTGCCGTTTCCAGGCGTTGTTTTGCCGCATCGAGATTTCCCTCAACCAGGAAAATTTCACCCAACGCAGTAATAGAAAGGACATGCTGGTAGCGAGTAGCCCCGTTTTCAAAATATTGCTTTGCCGTTTCCATGTCCCCGGTCATAGCGCCGATTACACCTAGCAGGTAGTCGACGTCCGGGTGATTGGGAGCAGTTTTGGCGGCGGACAGAAAATGCTTTTTTGCTTCTCGCAACTTCTCGGCCTGAAGGGACCGCAATCCGGCGGTAAGTTCTTTTTGCTCTCGCAGGGAGAGCGGGGGAGGCACGTTTGCGCCGGGCGCGCCGGAAACAGGAATAACTGTTATGTCGAGATGGTGCGATTCTCCGTCACGGGCAAGCGAGACATTTGATCGTAGGGTGGGGTGGCCAGGAGCCTCCACCAGCACTTCGTATTCGCCCAACGGGATGCTTCGGAATCGAGCCCGACCTTTATCGGATATTGTTACTCCACGTGGGTCGCCCTTGGGTGTTCGCAAAGTCACCTTCGCGGAATACGAGAGCTCGCCTTTCTTATCGTCCCGGATGGTTACGAGCAGATCGGCGGTTCCAGTGACCGCGTCCGGTTGGATTGCCCGGGGAGTTTGTGGCGGTGGCCCGGGCTTTTGAGCGGCGGCACAGCTTGGCCCGAACAAGCACGCCGCCTGAAATGTAGCTGAAAGGAGAATGGAATTGAGGGGCTTCAAAATGACAGCGCTCCGCTGCTGTGCTGACCCGGGAGTGACCTGCGCGGAGGAGTCTTGGAACCTGCCCGGATTGATACGGGAAGTTTTGCCAAGGGGAATGGAGAATGCAAGGAATTTAAATCAAGAATCCGGGAGCGGAGAGTGACCTGAAAATTGGAGGCGCGGAGCGGAATCGAACCGCCGATGAGGGTTTTGCAGACCCATGCCTTACCACTTGGCTACCGCGCCATCCAGTGTTGCACGCAAATACAAGTTCCCCCAAAAACGAAAAACCCACCTGCCAGGTCTTCCGGTGGTGGGCTGCGATTTCTCGGGGCTGAAGACGATTTCTAGGGCTTCAACCTTCCCACGCCGGAAGACACCAATGCGCAACAGTTACAGCAACAAAGGAGCGCGGCCTTCCGTGAAGGTATGAACATGTTGGAAAGCATAGCTGGGAGATCCGAGGCCCGCCAACGCAAAATTCCGATAGTTGCTATCGAAATGGAAATTTCCAGGGAACGAAAGACGGCTATCGGGTGACGTGCCCGTTCCCGATCAACCGGCAATCCGTCTGGAGTCTCCTGTTCCTCATTCATAGATGATGGGCTAAATATGGCTGTCGCACAGGGACGCGGCCTTTTACACTTAACCGCGTAATCAAATTGCGGGTGGAGCATGCCAACCGCAAACCCGAATCCATCAATTAGACAATCACTACGTTACGATCCATCCGGAGGTGAAGCATGTTGACCAGGATGACCCTGGGATTTGTTTTTGCGTTGTCACTGCTGCTGCTGCAAGCTTCGCAGGATTACCCTTCGAAACCTGTGCGCATCATCGAACCATTCGGAGTTGGTGGCGGGCCTGACTTGCTCGCCCGCGCGCTCAGCCCAAAGCTTTCGGAGCTTTGGGGGCAGCCTGTCGCGGTCGAGAACCATCCCGGCGCGGGGAGCACAGTGGGCCCTGCCCTGGTTGCAAAGTCACCGGCAGACGGCTACACGTTGCTCATCAACACCAGCGCTCAGGCGTACAGCGCGGCACTTTTGAAGAACCTGGCCTATGACCCCTTGAAGGATTTCATTCCGGTTGCTCCACTCACCAGCCAGCCCTACGTTCTGGTCTCAGGCAAATCATCGGGCATCGGCACCGTGAGCGAGTTGATTGCATCGGCAAAGGCGAAGCCGGGCGAGCTAAAATTTGGCTCAACTGGCGTGGGTACTGGCTCGCACTTAGGCGTCGAGAAATTCAATCTCGAGGCGGGCATTAGAGCTGCACACGTACCCGCTAAGGGGGGCGAAGCGATCGCTGACGTGATCGCCAACACGGTCTCAGGGGCTACTACCTACATGATGGCGCCGATCCAGCTCGCCCTCGCTGATATCCACGCAGGCAAACTACGAGCCCTGGGTGTAACCACCAAGACTCGCTCCCGCTTACTACCCGAAGTACCAACCATTGCGGAGGCAGGGGTCCCCGGCTTCGATTGGCCGATTTGGTATGGAGTGTGGGTACCCGCTGGCACTCCTGCTGGAGTGGTGGACAAGTTAGCGAAGGACCTCGCGGGGGTCTTGGCTGCGCCAGAGTTCCGCGCCTGGCTGGAAGCACATGGGGCCGAGCGGATGAGCATGACACAGCCTGAGTTCGCGAGCTTCGTCCTGAAGGAGAGCGAAGGCGCAGAGCGGATCATCAAGGCAGCCGGAGTGAAGCTTGAGTGAGCAAGCGGTTGAACGCTTGGAGCGTTCGGGATATCGAACTAGATTCCGCCCGAGTGACTGGCGGGCTCGAACCTGACCCAATACCGACAAAGGCTCTGATTGCTGCGCGATGGGAAGTCACGTAGAATAGGAAGTCTCTAGGGAGGACGTAATTTAGTGTTAACGATTCGTTTGGCCAGAATTGGCAAAAAGAAGAAGCCGTATTACCGCGTGGTGGTCATTGAGCGGACCCGCGCCCGCGACGGGCGTGTGCGTGAAGCCGTCGGGACTTACGACCCACTGAAAAAGCCCGCGGAGATCAAGTTGAATTCCGATCGCATCAAGTATTGGCTTGGAGTAGGCGCACAGCCAAGCGATACTGTTCGGAGTTTTCTCAAGCTGCAAAAAATAGCTTAGTTCAGGCTCTAGCTCAGCTCTATTGCTCGTGTCCAGGTCAGAAACTCGCTGGCACTCCTTTCGGCGGAGGAGGAGCCAAGCGGATTGGTACGTCGATTGGACGCGGAAGCGAGGGCTCAGATGAAGGAGCTGGTTGAGGAAATTGCCAAGGCCCTGGTGGATCATCCGGAGGGCGTGCGGGTGAATGCCGTGGAAGGCTCGCAAGTGACCGTGCTCGAGTTAAGAGTTCACCCGGAAGATCTTGGGAAAGTCATCGGACGCCAGGGGCGCACAGCCAAGGCCGTTCGCACTTTGCTCGGCGCCGCCGGAATGAAGCTGCACAAGCGCTTCACGCTTGAGATACTCGAAGATTGAATCCCTCCATGGAAGAGCAGGACTGGGTGCTGGTTGCGCGCATTATTCGTCCGCGCGGCAACAAGGGCGAAGTTCTGGCCGAATTGTTCACGGATTTTCCCGCCAGGCTTTCCTCTCGCCTGCAGATTTTCCTGCGGCACAACCAGAGCGAACCGCACGCGATCGGTTTGCAGAATTTCTGGGTAGACCGCAATCACCCGGAGCATGGGATTTTTCATTTTGAGGGCTGCTCCTCTATTAATGAGGCGGAGAAATTTCGCGGGTTCGAGGTGCTCATACCGGTTGCTGACCGGGTGAAACTTCCGGATGGCAAGTATTTCGTCAGCGACCTGATTGGCTGCTCCGTGTTTGAAACTCCGGCGGCAGAGTCGAAACTTTCCTCTCCGGCTTGTGCGATGGAAGAAGCTCCGCGTCTGTTGGGAAGCGTGCGCGATGTGTTCTTTCCCGGCGAAGGGACGGCGGGCACGCCGCTGCTGCAAGTGGACACCGCGGAGGGCGAGCTCCTTGTGCCGCTGGCCGAGGATATCTGCCGCCGCATCGATGTCGCCGCGCGGCGCATTGATGTTACGCTGCCAGAAGGTCTTGGCGACCTGAACGCAGGCGGCTGACGTGCGATTTGACCTGATCACCATTTTCCCCGAATTTTTCACCGGCCCCCTGGACCACGGCATAGTGCGCCGCGCCCGGGAGGCCGGAATTGTTCAGATTCACGTGCAAGACCTGCGCGAATTCACGAAGGACCGGCACAAGACGGTGGACGATCGGCCGTTTGGCGGGGGCGAAGGCATGGTGCTGAAGCCGGAGCCGCTGTTTGAGGCTGTGGAGAAATTGCTGGGGCAACCTGTGGGAGATTCCACTGAGAAAGCTCAGCATCCTTCAGGTACAGCGGTGGTACTGCTGTCCGCGGCAGGGAAACTATTTACGCAGGAAACGGCGCGGCGTTTGGCCGGGCTGGAACGGATTGTTATGATTTGCGGCCGTTATGAAGGAGTGGACGAGCGCGTGGCGGAGCATCTGGCCACCGACGAAATCTCTGTTGGTGATTATGTTTTGAGCGGCGGAGAACTGCCGGCGGCCATTGTGCTGGATGCGGTGACGCGGTTGCTGCCCGGCGCGCTTGGCAATGAAGCGTCCACGGAGAACGAGTCGTTCAGCAAGCTCAACGGCGATGAATCCGTCGCAGCTCATAGCACCTCGCACCTGCGCAAGGCTCGGGTGTTGCTGGACTATCCGCACTACACGCGGCCGGCGGAGTATCGCGGCTGGAAGGTGCCGGAAGTCCTGATTGGCGGGCATCACGCGGAAGTGGCCAAATGGCGCGCCCAGCAGGCCGCGGAGAAGACCCGGCGCAACCGGCCCGACCTTTTGGTATCCTGACGAATCACCGGACCCGCGCATCCAAAGAAAGGCAGCCAAAGAGGAAATCATGAGCGGAACAAACGGCGCCCCCGTGCGCGGGGTGCAACTTTCGAAACCGATCGGTATTTACTACGAGCACCCGGATTGGTACCGGCCACTGTTTCAGCAACTGGACGCGCGTGGAATGAACTGGCAGAAAATTCACGCCGGCGAACACTCCTATGATCTGGCCCTGAGCGAGCCGGAATACTCGCTGGTATTCAACCGTATGAGCCCCTCGGCATGGCAGCGCGGCCTGGGCCATGTGATTTTCTACACGGTCGATTATTTGAAGCATTTGGAAGCGCAAGGCGTCCGCGTGGTGAATGGGTCGCGCGCGTTCACGCACGAAACATCCAAGGCGTTGCAACTTACGTTGCTGGAATCGCTGGGACTGCCGTATCCAAAGGCGCAGGTGATCAACCATCCTTCGCAGGCACTGGCGGCCGCGGCGAAAATTGGCTATCCGCTGGTGGTGAAGCCGAACATTGGGGGCAGCGGCGCGGGGATTATCCGCTTTGACCGGCCGGAGCAGTTGAAAAGCGCCGTGGAGGAAAATCAGCTCTACTTTGGGATCGATCAGGTGGCGCTTGTGCAGGAATGCTTTCAGGCGCGAGACAGTATCATCACGCGCGTCGAGGTGCTTGGCGGCAAGTTTCTCTATGGCATTCAAATTCACACCACCGGCGATACTTTTAATCTGTGCCCCGGAGACATCTGCCAGAGCACCAAGGGTGAGGAATTGGCCCGCACAATCTGTCCCGTGGATGCCCCGAAAAACGGGCTGAAAGTAGAAGGGTACGCGCCCCCGCGGCAAGTGGTTGAAAACGTGGAGCGAATCATGCGGGAAGCGGGCATCGAAGTCGGCGGAATCGAGTACGTGATCGATGATCGGGACGGCCGGCTACTTTATTACGATGTGAATGCGCTGTCGAATTTTGTGGCCGACCCGGAGCGCATCGTCGGCTTTAATCCGTACTCTCGCCTGGCGGATTACCTGATTTCCGAAGCGCAGGCGCACGAAGCAAAACAGGCGCAGCAAGCCGTCGGCACGGGAAAGGCCGGGTGAGCGGGCGATGCGCTACGGATACTGGATGCCGGTCTTCGGCGGGTGGCTGCGCAATATTGAAGATGAGCAGATGGAAGCGACGTGGAGCTACGTTAAGAAACTGACGCAGCGAAGTGAAGCGCTCGGGTACGACCTGACGCTGATTGCGGAACTGAATCTCAACGATATCAAGGGACCGCAAGCGCCTTCGCTGGATGCGTGGTCGACGGCCGCCGCGTTGGCCGCAGTCACCGAGAAAATCGAGTTGATGGTGGCGGTGCGTCCCACGTTCCACCTTCCGGCGTTGCTGGCAAAGCAGGCGGCCAACATCGATCACATCAGCAACGGGCGGCTTTCGCTGAATGTGGTTTCGTCGTGGTGGGCGGAAGAGGCGAAAAAGTACGGTGTGGCGTTCGAGCAGCACGATGACCGCTACGCGCGCACCAGCGAGTGGCTGGACGTGTTGAACGGCGCGTGGACCCAGGATAATTTCTCATACGCGGGAAAGTACTACCGGGTGGACGCCAACCTGCTGCAACCGAAGCCCGTTTCGCGGCCGCGGCCGGTGATCTACGCGGGGGGCGAATCCGAAGCCGCCAAGCAACTGATCGCGGAGAAGTGCGACGCGTACGTGATGCACGGCGATTCGCCGGAAAGAATTCAGGCGAAGATTGCCGATCTCAGCCAGCGGCGGGAACGCCTGAATTTGCCGCCGATGCAGTACGGAGTGGCCGGGTACGCCATCGTGCGCGAAACCGAACGCGAGGCTCAGGAAGAGATGCGGCGGATCACCGATGTGAAGCAGAGCGCCGCCGGCTACGCGAACTATCAGCAATGGCTGGCAAATACGCAACTGGAACAGCGCGTTTCGCTGGAAGATTATTCGGTATCGAACCGCGGCCTGCGTTCCGGCCTCGTCGGCACGCCGGAGCAAGTAGCCGAGCGCGTCGCTGAGTTTGAGCGTGCTGGAGCGAACTTGCTGTTGTTGCAGTTCAGCCCGCAACTTGAAGAAATGGAGCGGTTTGCAGCCACTGTGATGCGGCGTTCGCATCCGCACATGGCTCGAGCCTAAGCGCGGCACATCGTTTTTCTCAGCCCAAAAGCGCTAGGCAAACTGTGGGAGTTTGTCTATAATTGATGTTTGCTTTAGAAGTGCTGGCCCCGCCTGAGTGGGTCTGCAGGGAATAAGGAAAATGAATCCGGTCATTCAGAAGTTGCATGAAGCGCAATTGCGCAAAGATCTTCCCGAGTTCCGCTCCGGCGACACCATCAAGGTGCACGTACGCCTGATGGAAGGCGAAGGCGAGAAGGTCAAGGAACGCATCCAGACGTTTGAGGGTGTGGTGATTTCGAAGAAGGGCCGCGCCAGCAGCGCGAGCTTCACCGTTCGTCGCGTGAGTTTTGGCGTAGGCATCGAGCGCATCTTCCCGCTGCACTCGCCCTCGATTGCTTCGATTGACGTGGTAGGCAAGGGCAACGTTCGCCGTTCGCGCCTCTACTACCTGCGCAATCTGCGGGGCAAGGCCGCCCGCATCAAGCGCGCCGCCCGCGAAGAGGCTCCGACGCCAGCCGTCGCCGCCAAAGCGTAACCAATACAACAAAGGAATTTTCCAAGGGACGAGCGAGTGCTTGTCCCTTTTTCATTTTTGGCAGGCGGTGCTTCTCGCTCTAGATTTTGTTTGATCCGGAGTCATTCGATCTCCACGCGGATGTCGCTGAATTTTCGAAAGTCTTGATCGAACGAAGCGACCGGGATGTTCTCGCTTGTTGCGGTCGCAGCGATCAGGCAATCCACGAAATGAACCTTGGTTCTCGCGAAGCGGTCTAATGCGTCGAGATGTACCGCCGCGCTGGTGATTTCCATCCCGGGGCTGGAAATGAGCCTGGAGAGAGCCGATGCGATGTCTTTCCGCGGATGCTCGTAGAAAGACTCCAGTACAAATACGCATTCGGCGAGAACCGAGGGCAACACGACGATCACTACTCGCCCTCGGTCGCATGCATCAAAAAGCCTTCCCGCAACACTGGCTTGCTTTTCATTGTCCTGCACCAGATGACGAATGATCAGATTTGTGTCGACCAGCCGTCTCTCAGTCACCGGCTGTCCTCGCGGTCTCGGGCCGCGTTTGTGGCGGCTTCTCGAATTTCCTTGAAGGACATCCCTTTACCTTTCTTGCTGGCCAGCACACCTTTGAGCAATCGAGTGCCGAGGTGCACACGAATAGTGACCTGATCCCCTTCCAGTAGGTACTCCAGCTTGTCACCCGGCTTAATTCGCAGTGCCTTGCGGATCGTCCCCGGAATTGTCGTTTGTCCCTTACGGGTAACCGTGGAATGCGGCATGGGTTAACTCCTTGCTTCTTACAAACGCCTTGCTCATGCAATTCTGCCTTGCTTTTTGGTATTCGGCAAGGCGAGAAAGGCTGTGTGCGGACGGGAAGGAGTGCTAGAATTCGGGTCGACGACACGAATATGGCGCGACTCTGCTCTTCCCGTTTCGAGCGAGCGGCGCGGCGGCTTGGTTGGACCCGCATCGCGGGTCTGGATGAAGCCGGGCGCGGCGCGCTGTTTGGTCCCGTGGTGGCCGCGGCGGTAATTTTGAATCCGAAGCGGCGCATTGTGGGTCTCGACGACTCCAAGAAACTCCTGCCCGAGCGGCGCAACGAACTCGCCGGGCGGATTCATGAGTACGCCATTGCCTGGGCCGTCGCGGAAATCGATGCGCAACGCATCGACGCCTGGAACATCTATCAGGCCAGCCGCCAGGCGATGCAAGCGGCGCTTGAACAACTCGCCATCCAGCCCGACTACCTGCTGATTGACGCGATGCAGCTCGACGTGATGATCGAGCAGAAGTCCCTGATCAAGGGTGACGCCCGCAGCGTCTCCATCGCCGCCGCTTCCATTCTTGCCAAGACTCACCGCGACGCCTGTATGGAAAAATGGGATACGGTCTATCCGGAGTATGGCCTGGCCCGCCATAAAGGTTATGCGACGCCGGACCACCTGGAAGCCCTGCGCCAGCACGGGCCTTCGCCGCTGCATCGCCACTCGTTTGCGCCGGTCCGCGAATCCGGGTGCTGGGCCGCCGGGGCGGTGCAGGAGCCGTTGCCGCTCGAAATCTGGCCCGGCCGCTCGTAATCCCCATTCGCCATTTGTTCTCTGCGAGTATCGTATCCGCCACGGGGATAACTGCCTGTTCACACGGGCCCGCGGTTTCGTTGACGCCCCCCAGGTGGGGGCGTAGCGTGAGAAAAGTAAGGTTGCGCGGTCCCAGTACCCGCAACGAGTTGAGGAGAAAGTTGCCGTCAGCTTTCGATGGGGAAGCTGTCGCCATTTGGCATGGCTTATAACAAGAGCAAATACGTCGAAGCCGCGCAGAAGTTGTTGAACCAGGGCAAAGTAGCGCAGGCCATCGCCGAGTACCAACAGATCTTGAAGTACGAGCCACGCGACCAGGTCACGCTGATGACCATCGGCGAGCTGTACATCCGCCAGGGCGAAACCTTTCAAGCCATCGAATATTTTGAGCGGCTGGCGCAGCTGTTCGTCAGCGACGGTTTCCTGACCAAGGCAATTGCGGTTTACAAGCGAATTTCGAAACTCGCGCCGGAGGAAGTGCGGCCGCTCGAAAAGCTTGCGGATTTGTATGTGCAGCAGGGGGTGATGAGCGAAGCCCGGCCGCTGTTTCTTCAATTGGCGGAGCTCCACCTGAAAAACAACAAGCAGCCGGAAGCGATTGCGCTGCTGAAGAAACTGCTGCTGGCGGAACCCGACAATCTGCGCATCCAGATCCGGCTGGCGGATTTGTACCAGGCGATGGGGCAATCGGGAGAGGCTCTGGAATGCTACGTCCAGGCGGCACAGCGGGCCTTGGCTCGCGGCGACCAGGCGGAGTGCGAACGGTTGGCGGACCGGGCGCTGCAACTCAACGCGAAAAGCCTCGACGCGCTGATCGTGAAGGCGCGCAGCTTTTCTTCTGTCGGTAATACGGCCAAGGCGGCCGAGATCCTGGAGCGCGTGCCGGACCTCGACAAGGGCGGCGAACCGGCGGAACTGCTGCTGGAAATTTATCTGAAGTCCTCGAAATGGGACGAAGCTTCAGCACTGGCGCTGCGCATCTTCTCTCACGATGAAAAGAATTTTACGGCTACGCAGAAGGTGACCGAAGGCTTCCTGGAATCCGGGCAGGGCGAACGGGCCATGAGCATCCTTTCGCGCATTCGGATTCCCATGATCGACGCGGGAGAGCACGAAGGCGTGGTGCACCTGTTGCAAAGCCTGGCGGCGAATATGCCCGGAAGGCTGGAGCCGCTGGAGTGGCTCGTGGATACGTTTGGCCGCACTAGCGACTCGTTCCGTTTGCCGGATGCGCTGGCGAATCTGGGCGACGCGCTGTTGGCGGGTGGAAAGACCGAGCGAGCCAGGGAAATTTTCGAGCAACTGGTTGACCGGGATCCAGAGAACGACTCCGCCAAGCGCAAATTGAATGAAGTGCTTCGCAAGACGGGCGCACTGCCGGCGGAATCAAAGCCCGCGGCCAGCCCCGTCGCCTTCGAGGACAATCTGCAGGCGGAAATTCCGCAACCACCGGCGGCGAAGATCCGCGGGGGCCTGCACGACGATAGTCCGAATGTGGATGCCCAGGCAACGGGTTCACCCAAGTCGCCGCTTGCCGAACAGGAACTCGATGAGGAAACCCAGAAATTCATCGCGCAATCGCTGACCGACGTGGACCTGTTCGCGAGCTATGGTTTGACCCAGAAGGCGATCGGGCTGCTGGAAGCAATTTTGCGGCGTGCTCCGATGCACACGCCGACGCTCGAGAAGCTTCTCGACTTCGTGCTAGGTGCTGGAGACGACCGCCGGACAGCCGAGCTAGCGGCGCAATTGGAGCACATTCATGCCGGCCGCGGTGATCTGCGCAGCAGCGAGCGCTTTGGCGAGTTGCGCCGGCGATTCCAGCGCGCAGCGGGCCTGAGCGACGACGAAGTTGCCGCGGCAGTGGCAGCTGCAATGCCTCAACCGGTGGACGTCCAACCGGTAGAGAAAGTAGAAGTAGTTCCGGTCGAAACGGTGGCCGCCGCACCGGTGAGCGCGATACCTGCGGAAATTGAAGCCGTGCCTCTGGAAACCAGCGTTGTGACTCCCGTGCCCGTTGCGCAAGTTGCAGCGGAGCTTCCGGGAATCGAAATTACCAAGCCGCCCGAAGTGGCGGCGATGTCTCCAGCGGCCGCCGAATCGGCTGCGGAAGAGGTCGATCTTTCCGCGGAGTGGGCTTCCCTGCTGGAAGAGACTAAGGAACCGGGAACTCCGCTGGAAGAAATTACGGCAAACCAGACCGCGCACGCGGAAGCGACGTCTGAAACAGCGGATCTGGCGACTTCGTTCCTGGAGCAGGCGATGTCGATGAAGAAATCGACGCCGGCTCAACCACAAAAACCCTCTGAGCTGCCTGAATTTGAAGTTCCCGCGGAACCGCCCGCTGTGGAAGAAGCAGCGATCCCAGGGGCCGAAATTCCAACCGAACCAACGGCTGCCCAACAGCGCGCCGCTCTTGTGGAACAGGCGTTCAAGCAGCACGAAGAGCTACTGCCGGACGAGGAACTGACAACTGAGCCGGAACACGCCGAGGTGGCCGCAGAGGGCCGCGATCCTTCGCTGGATCTGCCGCAGCACACGGTGCCGGAAAAGGTCGCGCCCGACGCGGACCTCGATTTGGACCAGGATTTCGAGCTAGTGCTCGAAGCAGAGCCGTTGGTGCCTGCGCACGAGATGCTGGCGAAGATTCCACCTCCCGCGAAAGCGCCCGAGCCTCCCAAAGTGGCGGCCAGCGCCCCTGTGAATGCGCAGTCGCTGACGACCGACGATTTTCTGACCGACTTGGCCAAGGAAATGGACGAATTGGGCCTTGGCGAATTGACGCGCCCCACCGGGCATGCACCCGAGGAAAAATCCGCGCCATTCGCGAGAGCAGCGGGTGGGGAGAAGGCTGCGGCTGGCGGAGAATCCGGGCCGCTCAAGGAAGTCTTCGACGAATTCCGCGCCGAACTCGGCGAAATGGGCGTCGAGGACGAGGATCTGGAGACACACTACAACCTGGGCATCGCGTTCCGCGAAATGGGCTTGCTGGAAGAGGCCATCGGCGAATTTCAGAAAGTGGCACAGGCCACCGATCGCGGTAAGGCGTTCCGTTACGCCATGCAGTGCTGCACGCTGCTGGGACTGGCGTTCATGGAAAAAGGACAACCGGGCATTGCGGCCATCTGGTACGAGCGCGCTTTGCTGACACCGGGCATGGACACGGAAAGTAAACTGGCATTGCGGTATGATTTGGGAGTGGCCCAAGAGTCGGCGGGCGAGCAGGACGCGGCACTCAAGAGCTTCTCCCAGGTTTACGCGATCAACATTGATTACCGCGACGTGGCAGAACGCATTCACTCGCTGCAGAAACCGGCTCGTTGAACGCCGCACAATCCACACTTAAGGCCAACTGGAACCCGATGAATCGAATTTTGCGCGCGCTGACGGTCGTGCTGTTGTTCGAATTGGGCGCGCTGCTGCTCTATCTGCCGTGGTCGGCGTTCTGGGAGCAGAACTATTTCCTCAACCACTATCCCTGGATGATGCATATCGCTTTGCATCCGGCAACGCGAGGGATCGTCAGCGGCATCGGCGTCCTGGACATTTTTGTGGGGTTCGGTTTCTTTAATTCGCGTCCGGTGCCGGCCAGTGTGCCCCCTCCTTCCAACCCGTAAACCGTTGCTGTGTTACGTGACGGATCGTCGAAGCCTAACAGGCGGGGCTGACTTGGCCGGCAATCTTCTGCTGCAAAAAATAGAACAGGCCGCAAAGGCGGGCGTGGATTGGATCCAAATTCGCGAGAAGGATTTGTCCGGGCGGGAATTGGCGAAGCTCACCGAGCAAGCGATCTTGGGCGCAAGGAGCGGTTCATCCGTACTGTTGAATGATCGGATAGATGTCGCATGCACTGTCGGTGCTGCCGGCGTGCATCTCGGAGAAAACAGTCTGCCGGTTTCGGAAGCCAGAAAATTGGTGGATAAGGGCGGCGCGAAGGCAAATTTCCTGGTGGGAGTGTCGGCCCATTCACTCGAAGGGGCGTTGCAGGCGGAGCATGGTGGCGCTGATTATGTGATATTTGGACCGGTGTACACGACACCATCCAAAGCAAGCTTTGGAGAACCGCAGGGAGTGCAGCGCCTGAGAGAGATCTGCAAACGCCTGACGATCCCGGTGCTGGCCATCGGTGGAATCACGCTGGAGAATGCCGGGGAATGCGTAGTAGCCGGCGCTGCCGGGATTGCGGCCATTCGGTTGTTTCAGGATGCCGAGGATTTGGACGGGGTCGTGAGAGATCTGCGGAAAGTATCGTAGGCCATCGGTGCCGCCGGCGATGCGATGCGGGAAAAAGTTCAGGACATCAGGCGGCGAAGCAGACGGATTTGCCCGGCGTGGTAGATGTCGTGGAAAGCTACGCCGTAAAGCGCGGGAAGAAGCTTTTTCGCGCGCGGAGTTTTCAGGGCGCGGCAGATTGCCGCTTTCAATGCCTGGTGTTCCCTTTCCAGCAACGCCAAGTCCGCGCGCCAGGTGGACTCGATGGCTTTTCCTTTTTCCGGTCTTGAAAAAAAATTGCTTCCCTTCAGCGCGAATGATCCGCGTTTTCCGCCTTCGATGCGCCGGCGCACAGCGTATTTCCAATAGGCGCAATGCAGTGCGAGTTCCCAGATGTTGTGACGGCCCGGCGCGGGTCGCCAGGCTGCCTGGCTGGCGGAAATGCCCTTAAGCGATTGACGCAGATTCGGGCCATGCCACGTTTTTCGCAAATACGCTTCATCAAGAAGTGCAAGAACCAGATTATCGGCTTTCATGCAGGCTCCCGAGAGTGGGATTAATCGCCGGAATTCGCGTTGGCGGGATCATCGTGGCGCCAGCCGGGATTTCCGAAGACATAGAGAAACTTATTGCGCCAGCCGGGCGCAGTCCAGGCATCGCGGAACATCTGCATCCATTCATGAAAAGCGATGCGGACGGGGTTGTAAGTGCCGATATTGTGGGTGAGTCCAAAGCGCGGTGGATCGGAGGGATTTTCCGGCTCAAAGCTGCCGAAGAGCTTGTCCCAGATAATGAGAGTGCCGCCGTGGTTGCGGTCTATGTAGCGGGGATTCGACCCATGATGCACGCGATGGTGCGACGGAGTGTTCAAAACTTTTTCGAGCGGCCCCATCGAACGAACCAGTTCGGTGTGAATCCAGAACTGGTAGAGCAGGCTGATCGCCTTCATGGTCATGATCATCACCGGCGCGAATCCGACGATGGGCAGCCAGATCCAGAAGATGAAGCTGGTAAAGGTGCCGGTCCACGTCTGGCGCAGCGCGGTGGAGAGGTTGTACCGCTGCGAGGAGTGGTGCACCACGTGCGACGCCCAGAAGAAGCGGCACTCATGGCTGACGCGGTGAAACCAGTAGTAGCTGAACTCGTCGCTGAAGAAGAGCAAACCCCAGGCCCACCACTGGAAGCCGATCGAGAAAATGGCAAAGCGATGCAGCCAGGTGAGGATGCCGAACTGCAGCGCCTTGGCTAGCAAGTCAACAAACACATTCCCCAGGCCCATGCTGATGCTCGCCGCCGCATCTTTCAACTCGTAAATCTCGCGCTTCATGATGGCGCCGGCAATTGCTTCCGCAAAGAGCAGGGCGACGAAGGCGGGAATGGCCAATGTGATCAGGTCAGGCATCGGTCTGGCAGCGAGGAGCCATGAAGTGTGAAATCAAAATGGCCCGGCGAGTTACGAGCTTACACCCCAGCGGGAATGGCTGCAGGAAAGAGTCGAAGAAGGGGGCACAAGAGTCAAGAAGCGAGCTTCATGCAGATGCAAATTAGTTGCATCATAAATAGGACTAAGTTAGTCTGGTTTATTCTAAGAAGGTCACTGATTGCAGATTTCACAGGCCTTAATATCAGACTTAAACAGTCTTATATCATTTTAACGGAGATTGCACTTGAGACCCGCTCGGCTTCGTCACCTGTTCAAATTGCTCTTAGCTGCATTCTTAATTTTGGGTGCGGCCCATTTCGTGCGGGCGCAAGAAAACCCTTACATCGTGGCCTACGACCACAACCTGGAAGAGCCCGGAAGCCTGGAGATTGAATATTTCTCCACGTTTGGAACGCAGAGGGGCGGGCAAGATTTTCACGCCTTCTGGAGCGAATTCGAGTACGGAGCCACTGCATGGTGGACTACGGGGCTCTACCTTTCCGGCCAGACCACGTTCGGGGACAGCACCGTGTTCACCGGGTATCGCTGGGAGAATCGTGTCCGCCCACTCAAGAACGAGCACTGGATCAACCCGGTGTTGTACGTGGAATTTGAAGACATCAATGGCGCGGACAAGATCCTGAAAGAGGTGGAGGGGCACGATGTGGAGTCTGATTTTCTGACGCCGAACGCGGAGGCGCGCCGGGAGAGAAATCGCGAAGTCGAGCTGAAATTAATCCTTTCCAGCAATTACAAAGGATGGAATTTCACAGAGAACACTTTGGCGGTGAAGAACCTTTCGAATGAGCCGTGGGAGTTCGGCTACGCGCTGGGGGCAAGCCGCCCGCTGACGCTGAAAGGCGCGGCGCAGAAGTGCAATTTCTGTTTGCAGCATTTCATTGCAGGCGTGGAGATGTACGGCGGCCTCGGGGACCGGTACAGCTTTGGGCTGCGCAATACTTCGCATTACCTGGCGCCGGGGTTGGCGTGGAACCTGCCATCTGGATGGACTTTCAAAATCGAGCCGAGTTTTGGATTAAACGACAATAGCCACCAGTTATTGCTGCGGTGGGGCGTTTCGTATGAAATCTCCGGATTTGGGCAGATTGTGAGCCAGTTGTTCAAGGGGAAGAGTGAATGAGGATCGTCACGTTAGCGGGAATCAGCACCTTGTTGGTCACCAGTCTGTGTTTTGTGTGCGCGGCGCAGAATAAGCCAGAAAAAACGGGGCCGCCATCCGATTACAGCGAGTTGGAGAAGGCACCGGCAAAATACCGGGCCAAGGCAAATCCGCTGGCGAAAGACAATGATTCCATCCCTGCTGGAAAAATTCTATTCGAAGAGCACTGCGCGGAATGCCACGGGGAAAATGCTTTGGGCACCAAAAAGGCGCCCAACTTGCGCGCAAAGGAAGTGCAGACGGCGCCCCCGGGAACGCTTTTCTGGATTCTGTCGAATGGAATTGTCCGCAAAGGAATGCCGGTGTGGTCGAAATTGCCGGAGCCGCAGCGGTGGCAGCTGATAACTTTTGTCCAATCGCTGGGGCCATTGGAAGCGGCCGAGAATAAGACAGCTGCCAAACCCTAGTTTGCAGCTTGCGCCGGCTTGAGGGCTTCGTTCAGGAGCATCGCGAGGCGAACGCCGGCTTGCGCGACGCGCTTTTCCACGACGGGCGCAGCGGCATCCTGATAAATCGCTCCCACGGCAAAGTGCAGTTTGAACATCCGCTCACCGACGTTGTTGTTATCGGCGCAAGTCTGCACGGGCGCGAGCGGTTCGATCGGGTCGGTGGGAACCAGGTTTCCGTACACCATAGTTTCCGCCAGGTCGTGGCTCTCCCACGCCCAGTCTTCCACGTGAACTCCGGCGTGCATCCAGGCCTCGGCCTGCGGGCTGAAGAATTGATCCAGAAACTCCGCGTACTCGTTGGGGTCGGCGCCTTCCATGGCGCGTTCGAGAATCGCGGTGTCCCACACGGAATGAAGATTGGGAGTGTAGGAGTGGTTGTGCTCGCGCGGGTTGCGGCGGAAGAAGCGGACGGGCACGCAGGTGCCACCCTGGTCGTTATTGGTGGTTGCGTGGAGCGGCATGTGCAAATCGCCAACAAAGTGAATGATGTAGCGGGCGGCGTCGGCGCGTTTGTGCGGATCGGCTTGCGGATTTTTCAGGATGGCTAGTTGTTCGGCGATGGCTTGCGTGACGCAGCCGGACTCGCCACAAAAAGTGGAGAGCGGGGCGCGGGGAGCGCCGCGGGGAATATCGATGTAGTGCCACGGGCCGTTTTTCAGCGTGTTGCGGACATCGTCGGGCCAGGTGGCGCTGTCCGCGAGCAGGCTCGAAGGAAACGGGCCGCAGTTGCGCTTAAGTTGCGGGTCGATCGGATTTTCCTTCAGCAGCGTTTCGAGAAGTTGCCGTGCCTCCGGGGTGAGATGCTTTTCTGCGATCAGCGCGACGGTCTGGTGTCCCTTGCATCCCCAGGCAAACGCGGGCGAGCTGACCAGCAGGGCCGTGAGAAGTGAGAGGCCAGCAAGTCTGCAACAGAGGGAGCGAAAGCGCATGGAGAGTTCCTTGGCTGGGACGGCAGCAAGTGGTTACGCGCTTAGCCAGCGCGCGATGGGTTTCCAGGATTCGATGTGGTCGCAAATTACGCGCAGGGCCGCTGTCAGGGGAATCGCAAGAATCAGCCCCATGCCTCCCCAGACCCAACCCCAGAAGAGGAGTGCCACGGTTATAGCCACAGCATTCAGACGTACCTGGCGGCCGACGAGTTGCGGGGCGATCAGGTTCTGAGCGACCACGTGGATGCCGGTGAGAACGACGGCTATTACCCAGAAGTGGCTGACGGATTTCCATTTGACAACGGCCAGAAGGAAGCCGGGGAACCAGGCGAGGACTGCACCGAGGTAGGGCACCATGTTCAGCAGCCCGGAAGTGATTCCTGCGAGAACCGGGTAGTCGAGGCCGAGGATCAGGAAGAAAATGCTGCTTAACGCAATCACCACCAGCGTGACCACGGACATGCCGATCAAATAGTCGCGCAGGACGTCGCGCAAATCTTCCAGAGTTTCTTTCACCTGATTGCGCCGGCTGACGGGAAACAGTTGCAGCGTACCGTGCCAGACTTCACGCTTTTGCGCGAGCATGAAGAAAACGAGAAACGGGACAAACGTGCCTTCAAGCACAAGGGAATAGAGGGAACCAATGCCGCGAACCACCAGATTACGGACCGATCCGGTATCTTCGTGGGGAACAACTAACTTCGCCGGTTCTCCGGTACTCGTCAGATCATTCACGCCACCTTCGATGCGATTGATGTTTCCCTGCACCCTGCTGGTGGCATCGTGCAAAATGCCCCGGTACTTGGGCCAATCCGCGGCGAAATCCGAGGTGCGAAGCCACAGGGTATACCCGGCGGCAACGAGAACCAGAATCAGGAGCAGAACCAGAATCAGGGCGCCGATGGTGCGGGGAACGCGGAAACGCTCCAGAAATTCGACGGCGGGGTCCAGAAAGTAGGCGATGAGGACAGACAGGAGCAAGGTAATGACCACGCCAGCGGCGTAGTAAAAAAACAGCAGGATGATCGCCGCAGCGATCAGCCGCATGCTGAAGTTTGAGCCGGAAATGCGAAAAACCGTTGTCTGGGGGGCTTCCGAACTGGACACCGAGCGCTCCTCTTCCAGACACGTTAGCACAAACCGGGGCAAAGCTGGCGGTGACATCCAAAAGTCACGGAGAAGTAACCGGGAATTCATTGAGTGCGGCTCCGTATGGTGCCGGAGGGATGTGGCGCGAGGCGTGTGCTAGACTGCCTCGAGGTTTGTCAGCAAATGGGCACAAAACTTTAATGGCGAAAGAACTATTTGGCACGGACGGAATGCGCGGCGTTCCCGGGACTCCCCCGCTGGACGATCAGACGTTGTACGCGACGGGGCGCTCAATTGGCGAGTACCTAAAGAAAGAATTCGGCTCCGCGCACGCCTTGATTGGAATGGATACGCGTGAATCCGGCGCGCACATCGCGCAGTTGCTGACGGCGGGATTGCAGGCGGCGGGTGCAACGGCGGAGTTTGCCGGAGTGATCACCACACCGGGCGTGGCCTGTCTGGTGCGGGAAAACGATTTTCAAGCGGGCGTGGTGATTTCCGCTTCGCACAATCCTTATCACGACAACGGAGTGAAACTTTTTTCGCACGAGGGGATGAAATTTCCCGACGCGGTGGAAGAGGCTCTGGAAGCGGGGATTTTCAAGATGCGGGGAGACGCCGTGCCGGCGCAACTGCCAGGGCTATCGGCGAATCACGCCCTGCATATGGAGTATCTGGAATTTCTGCGGAGCCGCGTGATCCCCGGCGCGAATCTGGCGGGAAAACGCATCGTGCTGGATTGCGCGAACGGGGCTGCTTACCAACTGGGGCCGGAGCTGTTCCGGAGCCTGGGGGCGGACGTAGTTGCGATGGGCGTTGAACCGGATGGCCGGAACATCAACGCGGGCTGTGGCTCGTTGCACCTGGAGGGTTTGCAGAAACGCGTGGTCGCTGAAGGTGCGGAATTAGGAGTGGCATTTGACGGTGACGCGGATCGCGCCCTCTTCGTTTGCTCCAACGGCCACATCGTGAACGGAGACGGAGTCCTGCTGGTTGTTGGGCGCTATCTGAAGGCGCAAAGGTTGTTGAAGCAGAACCGCGTGGTTGCTACCTCGATGTCGAACCTGGGCCTGGAACGGATTTTGGCCGAGGAAGGGATTACGCTAGCGCGGGCCGCGGTGGGCGACCGCTACGTCCTGGAGGAGATGCTGAAGTCTGGGAACAATCTGGGTGGAGAACAGTCCGGTCACATCATTTTTCTGGACGACAGCCCCGCCGGGGACGGATTGCTGACGGCAGTGAAGATCGCATCGCTTGTTGCATTGCTTGGGCCGCTGGAAAAGCTGGCGGAGGGGCTGAAGGATTACCCGCAGATTATTTTGAATGTGAAAGTGAAGACCAAGCCTCCCATGGAATCTTTGCCGGAGGTTTCGCGAGCCCTGGGCGAAGCGCAGAAAGCGCTGGGAGCAAATGGGCGCGTGGTGCTGCGCTATTCGGGGACGGAACCCCTGGCGCGTGTGATGGTCGAAGCGGAGCACCATGAGGATGTGAAGCGGTATTCCGAGTCCATAGCGAATGCTCTGCGAGCCGCCATCGGCGCCTGAAATGGCTTGAGTTTTCCTGCAAGAACCTGGGGAGCATCCGTTCTAAGTGGGATGGCATTGGAGGCCACCTATGAATACAACGATCGCTTCCCTTCTCGCCTGGTATCGGACACTGCCCGCCGCGCGGCGGACACTTTTGCTTTTATTTGTAATGTGCACGGGAGTGTTGGCACTATCCTGGCTCGGAAGACCCATGGGCCGAGGCGGCCCGAAAGATTTTCCTGGGCACTCCGCCTTCGTCGCCGTACCGCCTGGAATCCAGCCGGACGCGGATTTGAAAGCGCAATGGGAACACATAAAGCAGGAGCAAAAGAAAGCGGTTCCCGCGCCATTTCTAGCCGAACGAGAGGCTATAGGCCCGGTGACTGACGGGCCGGGTGACACCGGACCGATGATCGCACACGCGGCGGAACTTGCCGTCTCGACCAAAGAGTTTGGGCGTTCGCGGGCGAACCTGGAGGAAATATTGGAGCGGCATCATGGGTACGCGGCGAAACTCAGAATGGTCGGCCAGCCCGCGGCCAGCAGTTTGACGGCGACGCTCCGCGTGCCTTCGTCCGAGTTCACTTCCGCGGTCAATGATTTGAAGACATTGGGAAAAGTCGAGCAGGAAGAACAGACGGCCGACGAAATTACGCAGCGACGGGCGGACGTGGAGGCCCGGCTGGTGAACGCACAGAACACCCTGGAGCGATTGCAGGCAATCCTGACAAAGGGCGGGAAGGTACGCAATCTGCTGGAAGTTCAGCGGCAGCTTGCCAGCGTAAGCGCGGAGGTGGCGCGGCTTGAGGCGGAGCGCGTCTCGACCGAGCACCAGGTGACTTTTGCGCAGGTGCTGCTCTCCTTGCGGGAAGAGGTGAATGCCCCTGCTGAAAGCGTTGCAGCGGAATTTCGCGCCGCCGCGGTCGCTGGCTCTTCCGACCTATTGGGCAGTTTGTTGGCAATCATCCTGTTTGTGATCAGCCGGGGCCCGGTCACTTTGTTGTGGGTCGCATGCGTGTTCTTCCCGGCCCGATGGATGTGGAGAAAATGGCATCCGGCAAGCGACTCGCAACAGGGCGTGCCCCATGGGGCTTCCGCTTGATTGATAAGGAGCCAAGAATCTTTGCACAATTCCTAAACCCTGTAGGCCGAGAGCGTAAGTCTGTGGAATTTTGTAGATTTCAGAGTTCCGATTTGGAACTGGAAAGGATAGGCGTAAACTAACTTCTTATTTTTCATGGAGTAATGAGAGTGTGAGGATAATTCTAGTTGGTGGCAAGAGGCGTGCATCTGTAACAGACAATTCATGAGATTGGCTTCCCGGGGTGGCCGGACATCAACCTCGACTGATGAACCGGTTTATTGGGGGGTCGAATCAATATAAGGGGGCTTGCACCGGCCCCCTTTTTTATTTGTGCCGCTTGATAATTCCCACCTACTTGTAGAGTAGTCCTCCCCCGATTGCATTCCCGAGCAACAAGATCTGGTCTACAACTCGGCATGTTTCTTGGTGCTTGCCGGCCCTTCGTGGCTCAGGATGAACTGGAAGCCGGCGCTACTTGGCCCAAAAAAAATGAGCGGCCGGTGGGGGTGCCGGCCGCTCTGGCGTGGGGGATGGAGGGTACTTAGCTGGAAGATCGGCTATTCGATTTCGGAGGGGCCGGCTGTTCGACTGCGCTCGCAAGCAGCAGAACAACACACAGGAGCAAGATCGCTATGATCATCCACCCACCCGCTATCGAAGCTGACTCCCAACTACAGAAGCGATTGTGCCGCTGGGGCTTGCGGGCGTCAGTAGTCCACAGGGTTCATTTGGAGGGGTACTTCGCTCTAGGACTAAAGGTACTGTCCTTCAACTACTCCAATAATGAGAGCTTTGTATGAATTGAAGAGCTGACGGTGTGACGTGGAAAGTCGACGCTGAGTGCTGCTCTACGGTATTCTTTCAGGACCATGCATGATTTGAGTTATTTCCGGGAACATTTGGATGTCTACGCCGAGATGGCGAAACGGCGCAATATGACGCTGGATATCGACGGTTTTCGAGCGCTCGACAAACAGCGGCGCGAACTGATCACGGAAAATGAGAAGCGCAAGGCCCAGCGCAATAAGGCCAGCGATGAAATCGCTCGCTTAAAGAAGGAAAAACAGAACGCGGACGGGCTGATCGCGGAGATGAAGCAGGTCTCCGAGCTCATTAAGCAGACCGACGTAAAAGTGGATGAGCTGGACGCACAGCAAAAAGAGCTGCTGCTGACGATTCCCAATATTCCCCATGCCAGCGTGCCGTATGGCAAGGGCGCCGAGGACAACAAGGAAGTACGCCGCTGGGGAACTGCGCTGAAGTTCGATTTTCAGCCAAAGCCGCACTGGGAAGTGGGCGAACGGGCCGGGATTCTGGACCTGGAAGCGGCGGCGCGCATCACTGGCGCAAGATTTGCGGTTTACAAGAGCTGGGGAGCACGCCTGGAGCGTGCACTGGCCAATTTCTTTCTGGATGTGCACACGCAGGAACACGGTTATACCGAGATTCTGCCCCCGTTTTTGGTGAACACGGCGTCGTTGATGGGCGCAGGGCAGTTGCCGAAATTCGCGGCGGATCTTTTCAAGATCCAGGACACTGATTTCTGGCTTACACCGACTTCCGAGGTGGAACTTCACAATCTCTATCGCGATATGACGTTAACGGAAGACCAGTTGCCGATCCACCTCGCGGCCTGGACCGCCTGTTTCCGCTCGGAAGCAGGCGCTGCCGGAAAGGATACCCGCGGCATTTTGCGACAGCACCAGTTTCAGAAAGTGGAGATGTTCAAGTTTACGCATCCGGAGAAAAGCTACGAAGAGCACGACGCGCTGGTGCGCAACGCCGAGACGATTTTAGAGAAACTGGGATTGCACTATCGCACGGTGCTGCTATCCACGGGAGACATGGGATTTGCTTCGGCGAAAACGTACGACCTGGAAGTGTGGTTGCCGTCCAGCAACGAATTCCGAGAGATTTCTTCGTGCTCGAATTGCGAAGCGTTTCAGTCGCGGCGCGCGGGCATTCGGTTCAAGCCCAAGGCCGGTGGGAAAAGCGAGTTCGTGCACACGCTGAATGGGTCTGGATTGGCCGTTGGGCGCACCTGGATTGCGGTGGTGGAGAATTATCAGCAAGCCGATGGATCGATTGCGATACCGGAAGTACTGAGGCCTTATATGGGGATCGACCGGATTCCGGGGCCAAAGTAGTGTCGCCAGTTCGGCGCGGGCCAACCAGCTGCAATTCGCTGAATTTACAAGAGTTAGTCGGCTTCAGTTTGTGAAACGGACCGGATTCGCCTCTTCTTCGTGCCACGCAACTTCTTGAATCCACAGCTTTTCGTTTGACTCCCCGGAGAGGCCTGCATACACTCGGCTCAACGCTCCCAAAGGGCAAATTGTGCGCAATGCCTAGGGTGGCGTCCGCAAATACGATGACATTTATTGCTCGCATTCTACGGTTTCTTTTTTGGGTCCTGATTGTTTCGTGGAGCGTTTCCCTGTTGCGCCGGTTGGTGAACAGCATGGGCGCTGGCGTTGCCGACAGGCAGCAGCCGATTGATGTGCCGAGCGATGCGGTCTCCCGAAAACTGGTGCGGGACCCGGTGTGCGGCATGCACATGGCCGAAGGATTGGCGATCGCGGAACGCAGCAGCGGCGGAGAGATGGTTTACTTTTGTTCCGAGGAATGCCGCAACAAGTTTATGGATGCGCCGAAGAAGTTCGCGGCGAACGCCTCAGTTTAGTTGAACGGAAAGAAGTGCGGTACGGCAGCAGGCAGGCGATTTCAGACCCAAGCAGAGGAAAGGACCGAAGCTGATGGCCACGGTCGCAAAACCCCCCGTTCCAACCCGACTAACGGGCGCTCCACCGATGGTGCCGCGGATTGCTCCCCGCGAAGAACTAAATCCTTTCCGCATCGCGCAGATACAGTTTGATATCGCGGCGGAGGTGCTGAAGCTGGATCCCGGCCTGCGCCAGGTACTGCGGACCCCGAAGCGCATCCTGGAAGTGTCACTGCCAACGAAGATGGATAACGGGCAGGTGAAGGTGCTGACGGGGTTCCGCGTGCAGCACAACGTTTCGCGCGGCCCGGGCAAGGGAGGCATTCGCTATCATCCCGGCGTCACGCTGGATGAGGTGAAGGCGCTGGCGGCGTGGATGACTTGGAAGACGGCCGTGGTGAATGTGCCGTTTGGCGGGGCAAAGGGCGGGATTATTTGCGACCCGAAGCGCATGTCCAAGAGCGAATTGGAGCGGATGACACGGCGGTTCGCCAGCGAGATTCTGCCGATCATCGGGCCGGATCAGGATATTCCCGCGCCAGACGTGTACACGGATTCGCAGACTATGGCTTGGATCATGGATACGTATTCCATGATGGTGGGGCACACCGTGCCGGGGGTAGTGACCGGGAAGCCGATTTCGATTGGCGGGTCGCTGGGACGCGCGGAGGCGACGGCGCAAGGGTTGGTCTACGTCGTTGAAGAAGCCTGTAAGGTGAAGAAGATTTCGCTGCGCGGCGCGACGGTGGCGATTCAGGGCTTTGGGAATGCTGGGGCTACCGCGGCGCGACTGCTCGCTGATAAGAAAGCGAAAATTATCGCGCTGAGCGACACCCGCGGCGGTGTGACGAACTCGCGCGGCATCGACCCAATCAAAGCGATTCGCTACAAAGAACGCTCTGGGACCGTTGTGGGCATGCCGGGGGCCTCGCGCGTTTCGAACGACGATTTGCTGACGATGAAGTGCGACATTCTGGTGCCGGCGGCGCTGGAAAACGTGATCACGCTACAGAACGCGGAAGCAGTGAAGGCGCGGATCGTGGCCGAAGCAGCAAACGGGCCGACCACGCCTCATGCGGATGAAATCCTGGCGCGGCGGGGCATCACTGTGTTGCCGGATATTCTGGCCAACGCCGGTGGGGTTACCGTGAGCTACTTTGAATGGGTACAGAACCAGGAAGGACTGCTCTGGGATTCCGACGAAGTGAACGTGCGCTTGCAGAAAATCATGGCGCGCGCCTTCCACGATATGCTCGAAGCGATGCGCAAGCACCACGTGCCGCCCCGCGCCGCCGCAATGACTGTAGCCGTCGGGCGCGTCGCCGAAGCCACGCTGGTTCGCGGCTTGTTCCCGTGATTTGGATCCGGACATAGCAGACTTTTTGTCTGCGCAACTCAAATTTCTAACGACGATTTACCGAGTTTCAGACTTAAACGACTGAAACTCGGTTTTCTTTTGCAAAATTACCTTGCAGAGGAAATTTAACGCGCGTACATTCGCAGGTGCCGGGCGTTTTCTGGCGCGAGAATCCAAGTCCTCGGCGCCGGGAAAACGTGACCGGCTATTTTCTTCACGGGACGAGGTAAAAGACAGACCGACATGAGCCATTTGCATGGACAAGGAATCGCGGCAGCCCCAGTGCTGCTGACGATTGCGGGATTTGATCCGAGTTGCGGCGCGGGTGTTGGCGCGGATCTGAAGACGTTCGCTGCGCATGGGTGTTACGGGATGGCGGCGATCACTTCGCTGACGGTGCAGAGCACGCAGGGTGTGGAGGCGGTGCACAACACTCCCAGCGCGGAGCTGCGCGAGCAGCTGGAAATCCTGGCGCGGGACTCCGACATCATCGCCGTGAAGATCGGCATGCTGGGAAACCGCGGGAATGCCGTGGTGGTAGCTGAGTTTCTGGATGCGCACAAGTTTACGCACGTGGTGCACGACCCGGTGATGAAATCGTCGAGCGGGAAAGAGTTGCTGGACGCCGGTGGAATCAACTACGTTTCCGCTGAACTGCTGAAACGCGCCAGCGTGATCACCCCGAATATTGCCGAAACCGAAGTGTTGACCGGGATTACGATCAAGGAAGTCGTTGACATGGAAGCCGCGGCTCGGAAGCTCGTGGAGATGGGGGCCCAGGCAGTGATTGTGAAGGGCGGCCACATGGAAAAGGCCGTCGACGTGCTTTTCGACGGGAAAGAGATGCACCATCTTGGCGGTGACCGCGTGAAGGTCGAAAACACGCATGGCACGGGCTGCACGTTTGCTTCAGCGATTACGGCGCAGCTTGCGGCGGGGAGACCGCTGCTTGAGGCTACGACGCTGGCAAAAGCCTATGTGATGAAAGCGATCGAGAAGGCCTATCCGGTGGGCAAGGGCCGATTGCCCCTAGACCACTTTTACCGGATGAAAATTGAGCCGCTGACGCGCGGCACGCATGAAGTGCCGCAGCATGGCTTGCACCCGGCAGCCGAGCCCGCCGCGCACTGAGGCGACATTTCGAAGCAGTCATCCTCTGAAGGGCCGAGTAGGGCAAGGAGGGACTATGCAGAAGATTTTTCGGTGCACGGGCTGCCAACGGGGCATGCGGATCGTGGGATCCACCGGGTTGGGCAAGCATGTCGCGCGAACCGCCGTCTGCCCGTACTGCAACAAGAAAAACAAAGTGACCTGGCCGCGCGGCGATCAGTTCAACGTGCAGCGCGTCGGCTCAAGATAAGCGTCATCGCCGGCTGAATTGACGCTCTCACCAGCCCCCTCCACCGCCGCCACCCCCTCCTCCGCCGGAACCTCCGCCTCCTCCACCACCACCCGAGCCGGGGGCAGAGGAAGAAGACGAGATCGCGCTGGTGAGCGAACTGCCGAAGGACGAAGCGAAGCCTGCTCCGCTGAAGCTGTTCCAGGAGCTGCCGGAGTAAAACGATGGTGTGTAGGCGGAGCCGGAACTTCCCGGAGCGGTACCCGCTGCCGAAAGAACTCCCGAGAATTTGTTAGCCCAATCCTGCTCGACGTCCAGGGCCAGGGCGTATGGCAGGAATTTTTCAAACACCTCGGGCGTCTGCAGCGGAGGCGCGGCGCGGTTCAGGCGATCGCCTTCCACCGAGCTGAGAAACATCTTGAAGCCTTCCACCTGATCCATCAGCCGGCGCCCGGCGAAGGTAGGCGCTTTCATAAGATGAACAAAGACGCCGTGGAGAATGCCGGTGGCAATGAGAAAGATGCCGAAGGAAAGAGACGTAACTTTTGTCAGGAAGAACAGCCCCAGGGCTTCGCCACCTAGGAAAGGGAGGGTGAATAGAGTGAGAGAGAGAGCTCTGCCGCCACTTACAAGCGCGGAATGGCCGCCCCGAAGGACTTGTTTCCAGGCAGCAAGGGCACCGAGGACCATGGCGGAAACGGCGGTCGTCCAGATGGTGAGCCACAAGGCCACGAACAATCCGCCGATCGTTCCAGCAGAGCCTAGAGTTGCGAAATAGGCGAGAGCCACCAGCAAGGAAATGAGAATAGCGGGAATCAGATAGCGAGAATTGGTCAGAAAGTACGTTTTTTCTTCGGCCGCTTGCAGCCACTTTTGCGTTGCGACCATCGCGCTCTTGATTGCCGTGTGATTTTCCTGCTTCAGGAGGATGTCGTTTCGTCCCTCGAAGAGTGCGGAGGCGATTTGTTTTTCGTCGTCTGTAAGTGCGCGATTGTCCTTGCCTGTGAGCGTGAGCCTGTACGCTCCCGACTCCTCCTTGATTTTCAAGAAGCCGCGAACGGCCATATCGAGAATGGCGGCGGCAAAGGTTTTGTTGTCATAGCCCATGCGCATGAGGTAGCGCATCGAGGACGGAGAAAGATTCGCGGGAGGTTCGTAGAGGGCCATTATGACGCCGCGGGCGGGATCGCGGCCGACGGCGGACCAGGCGATGAGGTAATAGAGCAGGGTAACAAGAAAGCCGGAGCCGAGCAGGAGCGCGCCGCGATTATCACGAAAGAAAAATTCCAGGTTCTGCGAAAACGTGGGCGGGGTGATGTAGCCCTTGGGCCACTGGAGCAGCACGCTCAGTCCTTCGTGCCAAACCAGGGGGCGCTGGGCGGTGAACTCGAATCCGGCGTCATCGCTGGAAGAAGAGAGGCGTGATTCGCGCGAGCCTTTCGGGCCAGTGAACCCGGAGAGGGTGACCCTGTCCGCAGGAATATTCAAGGGAAGGTGAACCGTGGCGCTGGCGGCGTCGATGGGAAAATCCCAGCCGTTGCCGGTGACGTTCCAGAAAAGCTCGTCGTGATCCTTGTAAAAGCCCAGTTGGCGGTTGGTGGTGTAGGTGATGGTGTAGACGTGCCGGCCCGGGCTAACCATTGTGTTGGGATTGCCGAGGTAGATGCGCTTGCCATTGAACTGGTCTTCGACGCGGAACTGTTCCTGAGCGGAATCGCAGGTGGCGGAGAGCATCTGGAAACCGACAACGTACCGGTTGTTATAAGGATCTGTATATGTAGTGGGGAAATCGCGGAAGATTCCGTGGCGGATTTGCTGGCCGGTGCTGTTGACCGTGATGGTTTCGGTCACTTGCAGAGAGCCGTCGTCTTCGAGCGTGATGTCGCTGTGATAGTCGAGGATGCGCTCAGCGGGCCCGCGCGCGGAGACCGCGGCGAACAAGCAGAAGCACCCGAGCAGAAAAGCGCGAATTGCAAAGAAAACACGCATGGAATTGACACTTCCAGTGTAGACGGAGGAAGCAGGATTCGCGCAGCTGGAGTGCGGGATAGTTAATCGCATATGCGGCACGATATTTGCTGCGGGTTTGTGGCGGGCTGGCTTCCCTCTTTCGTCGGGACAAGTAAAAGCCAGCACCAGATGGAAGAATGAAGAGAATCGACGACTAGGAACGGTGGACTAACTTCCCGGCGACGATGGTGGCTGCAGGGCCGCCTTTGAAGGTGCGGCCGTCGAACGGGGAGTTGCGGGATTTGCTGGGGCTTTCCTTTACGTGGTAGGTCCAGGGACGATCCAGAGAAAAAATCGTGATGTCGGCGGGTTCGCCGGGAGCGAGCTTGCGATCTTTGCCAAGGACACGCGCCGGACCCGTCGTGAAAAGTTCGACCATGCGCATCAGCGGGATGCGATTGGTGTGGACAAGTTGCTCGAGGGCGAGGCCGACGGCGGTTTCGAATCCGAGAATGCCGAAGGGGGCCTTGTCGAACTCGACGTCTTTGATGGCCGGTTCGTGGGGGGCGTGATCGGTGGCGATGGCGTCCACGGTGCCGTCGGCGAGGCCGGCGAGGAGCGCTTCGCGATCTTCCCTGGCGGCTAGCGGCGGATTCATCTTGAAGCGGGAATCGTAGGTGACGTCTTCGTCGATCAAGGTGAAGTGGTGCGGAGTGACTTCGCAGGTGACGCGCAGACCTTGTTTCTTGGCGAAGCGTACTTGTTCGAGGGATGCTTTCGCCGAAAGATGGGCGATGTGCAGGCGCGCACCGGTGAGTTCCGCGACCTGAACGTCGCGCGCGACGCAGACAGATTCCGCGGCGGCGGGCATGCCGGAAAGTCCCAGGCGGGTGGAGGCAACGCCTTCGCGCATGACGGCGCCGGCGGCCAAGGAAACGTCTTCGGCATGCTCGATCACGGGGAGATCGAGGCTGCGGCAATAGTCCATGATCTGGCGCGCCAGTTTGGCGGTGGCGATGGGTTTCCCGTCGTCGGAGACGGCCACAATGCCGGCGTCGCGCATGGCGGCAATTTCAGAAATGTCTTCGCCCTTGCTGCCGACGCTGGCGGCGCCGATGGGCCAGACGCGGACGTGGCCATGAACCTTGGCACGATCGACGATGAAGCGGGTGATGGAAGCGTTGTCGTTGACGGGGCGGGTGTTGGGCATGCAGCAGACGGCGGTGAATCCGCCACGTGCCGCCGCTTTGGTGCCGGTTTCGATGGTTTCGGAATTTTCCTGCCCCGGCTCGCGGAGATGGACGTGCATGTCGATGAAGCCGGGGGCGACGATGAGGCCGGCGGCGTCGAACATTTCCGCGCCGTTCGCGTGGGGGATTTTTCCGGGAGCGGCGATTTCGGCGATGGTTTCTCCGTCGAGAAGAATATCGCGGACAGCGTCGGTTTTGGAAGCGGGGTCTAGGACGCGGCCGTTCTTAATCAGAAGCATGCGCGGATTCCTTGGATTTGGCGTCGGGTTTCACTTCAAGAGCGGGATGCGTGCCTTCGTCGGCGCCGACCATCAATAGGTAGAGGATGGCCATGCGGGTGGCGACACCGTTGGTGACTTGTTCGAGCACGGCGGATTGCGGGCCGTCGGCGACTTCGGGAGTGATTTCCGTGCCGCGGTTGATGGGCCCGGGATGAAGAATCAGGGCTTCGGGTTTGGCGAGTTTCATGCGCTCGGCGTTCAGTTGATAGAGCAGGATGTAATCGCTTTGCGAGAGGGAAGGCTCGTGGAGGCGCTCGGTTTGCACGCGAAGGACGATGATGACGTCGGCGTCTTCCAGGGCTTCTTCGACGCGATAGACGCAGCGAATCGGGGTGCCTGTGGGGCCGATTTTTTCCAGTTCGCGGGGAACCCACATGGCTGGGCCGCAGAGAGTGAAGCGGCAGCCGAATTTTCCGAGGAGATGAATGTTGGAGCGAGCCACGCGAGAGTGGGCGATGTCGCCGAGAATGGTGACGTTGAGATTGTTCAGGTGGCCGATGCGATCGCGGATGGTGAGCGCGTCGAGCAAGCCCTGCGAAGGGTGCTCGTGGGTACCGTCGCCGGCGTTTACTACCGGGATTTCTAGATGCCGGGCTACGAAATCTGCCGCGCCGGAGGAGGCGTGGCGCATTACAAAACAATCCGGGCGCATGGCGTTGAGATTGTTGGCGGTGTCGAGAAGGGTTTCGCCTTTTTTCAGGCTGGAGGCTTCGGCCTGGAGGTTCATCGTGTCGGCGCCGAGGCGCGAGGCGGCGGTGGCGAAACTCAGGCGCGTGCGAGTGGAATTTTCGAAAAAAGCCAGGGCGACCGTTTTGCCGCGGAGAGTGGCGAGTTTTTTGAGTGGATGGCGCTGAATTTCCTGGAATGGTTTGGCTTGATCGAGAATGAAGGTGAGTTCGTCCGCGGAGAGCGGTTCAAGAGCCAGAAGGTCGCGGAAACGATAGGTCAAATTTGCACTCGATCGCACGCCGGGAGGAGCGCGCTTCGTCTGGAGAGATAGTTTACGCGATGGGGGCGGGGACGCAAAGAATAGATATCAGATAACAGCGACCAGCGATTAGGAGGGCAAAAAGAAAAGCAGATCCCTCACCCGCAAACTGCGCGAGTTCGGGATGACAGCGTAGCAGGGTTCGAGGGAATTAGTCGATGCGGTCGACCAGGACTACGCGCTCTTCCTTGTCGATCTCGATTAGGCGGACTTCGATGATTTCGGTGTCGCTGGTTTGCACGGTGCGGCCGACGTATTGGGCTTCGATGGGCATTTCGCGGTGGCCGCGGTCGATCAGGACGCAGAGGGAGACGCGCTTGGGGCGACCGAGGTCGAAGAGGCCGTTCATGGCGGCGCGGATGGTGCGGCCGGTGTAGAGGACGTCGTCCACGAGGACGAGGTCCATGCTGTCCACACCGAAGGTGATGTCCGAGGATTGCAGGACGGCTTGCGGGGCGACCTTGGAGAGGTCGTCGCGATAGAGAGTGATGTCGAGTGTGCCGACGGGGACGTCGACACCGTCGATGCCGCGCATGGCTCGGGCGATGCGTTGGGCCAGCGGGACACCGCGGCGGCGGATACCAATCAGGGCCAGGCTCTTGGTGCCGCCGCTTTTTTCGACAATCTGGTGGGCCAAGCGCTGCAGGGTGCGGTCGATTTCGGCCGCGGACATTAATTGGGATTTTTCGACGATACGCATGTTCGCGTAATGCTAGCACAAGTCGGGAAGACCGGAAGTGTGGGGTGAACCTGAAAGGGGATTCACGCCGGGGCCATGCCGGCGTGCTAGACTTTCGCGGAATTCGAGAGGGAGAGGTCCATGGGTCTGAGGATGAAATCGGGGTCAAGGATATGCGGGGCGCTGGCTTTGGCCGCTCTGGCGGCAGGGTTTTCGGCGAATTGCGTGGTGGCGCAGGCGCCCAAAACGGCTGCGGCCGCACCGAAAAAGCCGAAACTGGTGGTGTTGCTGGTAGTGGACCAAATGCGCGGCGACTACGTGGACAAATTTCGGGGCCAATGGACTGGAGGATTGAAGCGGTTGCTCACGGAAGGCGCCTGGTTCCGCGCCGCGGCTTATCCTTATGCAGCAACGGAAACGTGCGTCGGCCATTCAACGATTTCAACGGGATCGTTTCCCGCGAGCCACGGGATGGTGGCAAATGCCTGGTGGGACCGCGGGGAGCAAAAGATGGTGACCTGCACAAGCGATCCAAACGCGAAGAACACAGCGTATGCGGGAGGCAGCACAAAAGGCGGGGATTCTGCGTGGAGGATGCAGGTGCCTGCTTTTGCGGAGGAGTTGAAGTTTCAAACTGGCGGTGCCACCCGGGTGGTTACACTTTCAATAAAAGCGCGTTCAGCCATCACGATGGCGGGCCACAAAGGCGATGCTGTGACGTGGATTGACACGTCGGGCGCCCTGGTGACTTCTTCGGTCTTTGGTAGCGCGCCGTTTGTGGAGGAGTTCGCGAAAAAAAATCCTGTAGCTCAGGATTTCGGGAAGACCTGGTCGCTGTCGCAGCCGAAAACCGCGTATCTCTACAACGAGACGGCAACCGGAGCCGCGACAGTAGATGGTGGGGCGACGAATTTTCCCCACTCCTTGCGCGGAAAGGGAGGAGCGTCGACGCCGGATGCGGCGTATTACGAGCAATGGGCAACCAGCCCTTTCGCCGACACGTACCTCACGAAATTGGCGGAAACAGCCGTGGATTCGCTTGGTCTCGGAAAGGGCGGCGCGACGGATTTTCTGGGGGTGAGCTATTCGTCGGTGGATTATGTCGGCCACACGTTTGGGCCAAGGAGTTGGGAGATTCAGGACATTCTGGTGCGGCTGGACAGGGATCTTGGGGAGCTCTTCGCGTTTCTGGATAAGAAAGTGGGCGCGGGCAACTACGTTGTGGCGCTGAGTGCGGACCACGGCGTTGCGCCCATACCTGTGGATATGCAAACGACGGGCGTGGATGCGGACGTTCTGAGTCTGCCGGAACTGCAAGGGCGCATTGAAAAGGCCCTGGAGCCGATGAATTTCGTGAAGCCAGTGGTTGCTCGCATGGCGGGGAATGAGCTGTATTTTGCAGAAGGTGTTTACGCGCGATTGAAGGCGGATCCCGCGGCCATGAGCGCAGTCCTCGGTGCGATTTCGACAATGACGGGGGTGGCCGCGGTTTATCGGGCGGAAGATTTGGGCAACGGTACAACACCCATCGCCCAAACGCGGAAGGCGGCGGTGCTGAGCTACTTTGCAGGGCGAAGCGGCGACCTTTACGTGTTGCAGAAGCCGTACTGGCTGTTGGACAGCTCTCCTGAGGGCGGCAGGCGGGCCACAGGCACAGGGCACGGGACACCGTACAATTACGATCAGCACGTGCCCGTGTTTTTCATGGGATTCGGGATTCAGCAGGGAGAATATTTTGAGCCGGTGACGCCAGCGGATATTGCACCTACCTTCGCGGTCCTGACGGGAGTGACCCTGGCTACGCGGGACGGCCGGGTGCTGGCGGAAGCTCTGCAGAAACCAGCCAAGAAGGAATAATTGCTGGAGAATCCCTGTAGCTCACCCCTTTAGGGGTGAGGCATTTCCCAACCCTTGGCAAGATTTCGCCATCGCCATGGAAACCCTCAGGCCTGAAGGCCTGAGCTACAGTGCCGGAATCCTTGGGCCGGAGTTCGTGATATCCTCCCGATGAGTGAATCCCTCCGACCGCGTTGACCTCAGCGTGCAGGTTGGCGCTCTGCGCCTCGCTAATCCCATCATTGCCGCTAGTGGAACCTTTGGGTATGGGCTGGAGTTCGCCCACCTGGTGGACTTGAATCGCCTCGGCGGATTTGTCACCAAAGGAATCTCCCTGCAGCCCATCGAGGGCGCGCCGGCTCCACGGCTCTGCGATACACCGGCGGGAATGTTGAACGCGGTCGGCTTGCAGAACGTTGGCGTTGAAGTTTTCGTTAAAGACAAACTCCCACTGTTGCGAAAATACAACACTCACGTGATCGTGAACGTTTTCGGTGTTTGCCAGGAAGACTACGTGGGAGTGATCGAGCGACTCGAAGAAGCGGAGGGAATCTCGGCCTACGAGCTGAATATCTCCTGCCCTAACGTCAAGAAAGGTGGCATGCAGTTCGGCAGTGACCCTGCTCTTGTAGAGGAGGTAGTAGGGGCGGCGCGGAAGGCAGCGCGGAATCGGCCGCTCTGGGTAAAACTGATGCCTCTTGTTACAGACATTGGACTTATCGCGAAAACGGCCGAGGGAGTAGGGGCTGACGCCCTCACAGTGGCTAATACTTTTCCAGCAATGGCCATCGATTTTAGAACCCAAAAGTCCCGCTTGGGGAATCAAACGGGAGGTCTTTCGGGCCCTGCCATCAAGCCAATCACCCTCCGGTTGGTCTGGGAGGTAAGCAAGTCCGTGAAGATCCCGGTCATTGGATTGGGAGGCGTGGAAACCGTCTCCGACGTCCTCGATTACGTTTCTGTAGGTGCCACAGCAGTACAGGTCGGGACGGCCAGCTTCTCTGACCCGAAGGCCAGTGAGGCAATTGTGAAGGGTTTAGACAAGGGTCTAACTGAGCTTAAAATGTTTACTTTCAATGAGTTGAAAGGCAACTTTTCCAGGGAAAATGGTTGACATAATGCGGTTTTTTTGATACACTTTTTTAGTATTTGTAGCGGATTAAACACACTATGAGACGACCACTCTTTGTAGCATGGGCCGCGATTCGTTGGGTGCCGTTGATGTTTTTGATTGCACCCGCAATGGAAGCACCCTTGGTGGCTTTGAAGAGCGAGCCGGTAAAGCCGATCAAGGTATGGGTTGGAAACGCCAGCTGGTATGGCCCCAACTTTGACGGGAAGAAGACTGCGAACGGCGAGCGGTTCAACGCCGAGAGCCTGACAGCCGCCCATCCGAACCTGCCGTTCGGATCCTGGGTGCGCGTCGTAAACACCCGCAACGGGAAATTTGAGGTTGTGCGCATTAATGACCGGGGTCCGTATCAAGAAGGACGTGAAATTGATGTATCCTATCGCGTAGCCCGGAAGATTGGCCTGATTAACTCGGGAGTCAGCCAGGTGCGGCTGGAACTGATGCAGCTGCCGCCGAAGCGAACCCGAGACGACGCAAGCCAGAACTGATAAACTACGGGCGCGTCCCCGACCTTGACCACTTTTGACGCCCATCCACGAAGCAGCCTGATTGTAGCGCTGGACTTCGATTCCCTGTCCACAGCACTGAGATTTGCCGGCCAGGTTTTCGACCTGGTTGGCATGTTCAAGATCGGCAGCCAGCTGTTCACTTCGGCCGGGCCGGAAGCGGTGCGGCAGGTGGCGAAGCTGGGCGCGGAAATTTTCCTCGACCTGAAATTCCACGACATTCCGAATACGGTTGCGGGCGCGGTGCTGGCGACAGCGGCTTTGCCGGGGCTGAAGCTTGTGAACGTGCATGCGCTGGGCGGCACGGCCATGCTGCATGCCGCAGCGCAGGCCATCAGCGCCGGTGTGCCGATGGGTGCGGACCGACCACGGTTGCTTGCGGTGACACTGTTGACCAGCATGGATGCGAAGACGGTTCGCGAAGTGGGAATTGGCGGGCCGCCCAATTCGCGAGTGGTGAAACTGGCGAAGGTTGCGCAAAAAGCAGGCGCGGATGGCGTGGTGGCTTCGGTGCAGGAAGCGAAAGCGATTCGCAAAGCCTGCGGACGGGATTTTCTGATTGTGACACCGGGTGTGCGGCCCAAAGGCAAAGGCGCGGATTCGGAAAGAGACGATCAGGCCCGCACCGCAACGCCTCGCGAAGCGATCCGCGCAGGCGCGGATTTTATTGTTGTCGGCCGGCCGATCCTCGCAGCTGCGGACCCGCGCGCTGCCGCGCAGGAAATTGTCGACGAAATCGCGTCCGCGAAATAGCGGGAGTCCTGCGCGTCCCGTACCATCAAATTTACTTCTTTGCGTCCCAATGACCACCAATTTCAAGAGCATTATCGTCGGAACAGCCGGGCACATCGATCATGGCAAGTCCACTTTGATCGAAGCGCTGACCGGCACGCATCCCGACCGGCTGGAAGAGGAGAAACGCCGCGGGATCACGATCGATCTGGGGTTTGCGTTTCTGGAAGACGAAGGCGTGCGGTACGGGTTCGTGGATGTGCCGGGACACGAGCGGTTCGTGAAAAACATGCTGGCGGGGGCTTCGGGAATTGACCTGGTGCTGCTGGTGATAGCCGCGGATGAATTGATCAAGCCGCAGACCCGGGAACATTTCGATATTTGCCGGTTGCTGGGCGTGCAGCGCGGCGTGATTGCGCTGACGAAAAGCGATCTGGCGGACAGCGATACGCGCGAACTGGCGAGGATGGAGATTGAGGAGTTCGTGAAGGGCACTTTTCTGGCGAGTGCTCCGATTGTGGAAGTCAGCGCAAAAACTCAACAGGGACTTGCGGAGCTAAAAACGGCATTGCGGAAAGCGGCGCAAGAAATCAGCGCGAAAGATACGGGACGCTACTTCCGTTTGCCGATTGACCGGTCGTTTGCCGTGAAGGGATTCGGAAGCGTTGTGACCGGCACGCTTTTTTCGGGGCACGTAGCCATTAGCGATGAGGTGGAGCTTCTGCCTTCGGGTAAGGTGCTGCGAGTGCGCGGGCTGCAGACCGGCGGCAAGAGCGTGGAGCGCGCCGACGCCGGCCAACGCACGGCGATAAACCTCGCGGGGATCGAGCACACCGCCATTCAACGGGGGATGGTGCTTTCGTCGCGCGGGCGCTTGCGCACGACGCGCCGCGCGGATGTGCGGCTGGAACTGCTGCCAAGCGCTCCGGCGCTGAAACACCGGGCGCGTGTACATTTCCACGCCGGGACTTTGGAAACCGTCGGAGAAGTATACCTGCTGGGCGCGCGGGAATTGGCACCGGGCGGAAACGCGATGGCGCAGATTCGCCTGCAGGATGAGGCGGTATTGGTGCGCGACGACCGGTTTATCGTGCGGCAGTTTTCGCCGGTGGTGACGATTGGCGGCGGAACGGTGCTGGACCCGCACGCCAGGCGTTTTGCGGCGAAGGACACGGGCCGCGGGCAATTTCTGGCCACACTTGAAAAAGGTTCCCGCGAAGAAATTATTCAGGCTATGGCCGAACGAAATATCCTTGGAATTACGGCGGAAGAGGTCATTGTCCGCACGGGTTGGGTCGAGCAAGAGATTCAGTCAACCGCGAAAATAGTGGCGGATAAAAAGCTGAGCCGCGTGGTTTCCAGCGAGCCCCTGATCCTGATTGCGGAACCGATTTTCGCGGAGATTGGCAAGAAACTGCTGGCCCGGGTGGAGCGGTTTCACAAAGAAAATCCTCTGCTCCCCGGAATCACACGGGAAGAATTAAAGGCTAGTCTCGGCCGCAGAGTTCGCCCGGAAACCTTTGTCACTGCGCTTCAGATGCTGCTGGAGCAAAAGAAAATCACCCAGCAGGGTGAGTTCATCAAGAAAGCGGGAACGGAAATTACGTTGGCGCCGGAGGAGTTGCGCGCGCAGGAGCAGATTGCGCTGGCGTTTGCGAAGGCGGGCCTCGCGGTGCCCTCCGTAAAGGAGGTGCTGGCGCAGCTGAAGATCGAGGCTGCGCGCGCCGAAAAGTTGCTGCAGATCCTGCTGCGGGAAAAGGTGCTGGTGCGCGTCTCGGCGGACCTGATTTTCCATCGCGATGCCCTGACCGCGCTGAACGCGCTGCTGGCTCAGTACAAGAAATCGCAGGGCGACCGGATTGGGGTGCCGGCGTTTAAGGAACTGACCGGTATCACTCGAAAATACGCCATACCGCTGCTCGAGTACCTGGACCGGCAACGGCAAACCCGGCGCGCCGGCGACGAGCGTGTTATCCTATAGGGGCAGTAGGCGGCCAAGCTTGCCGAGTGCAGGCGATTGCGCTACGTTGAAGGAGCGCGAAGTTCGAGGCCCCGGAGGCAGTTATGGGTGAATTTGGTCCAATGCATTGGCTGGTCGTTCTGGCGGTGATTCTTATTTTCTTTGGCGGCAGGAAAATCCCCGAACTCATGAGGGGTTTCGGCGAAGGCATTCGCAGCTTTAAGGAAGGCATGAGCGGCACGTCCACTACGCAGGCTCCGCCGCAAACACAGCCCCCTGCCGAGAAACCTTCCGAAGAGAAAAAGTAAGCCGCGGCGACGGAAGATTCGAAAACTGTTGAAAGGCTCCTGCAACGGCAGGGGCCTTTTCTATTACAGGCCAGAAATCGCACCAATGAAAAACTCCGCAGAATCGAGGGGATGTACTGGGCCTGTACTTCCGTCCAGTTTCCGAGCCGCAACTTTTTCCTCAGACTTGGGTATTACCGAGTACCCAGTACGTCGATCAAACAGGTACTTAAGGAGAATAAAGATATGAGCTTCCAGTTTTCGAAGTGGACGGTATTGCCCGCAGCGGTGCTGCTGATGGGCACGGTAGCAATGGGCCAGGACACGAGTTCGACCAGTACTTCGACGCAGAGCACGACTTCGACAACGACGCCCGCGGCGAAGCCAACCATCGCGCAGCGCAAAGAAAATCAGCAGGATCGAATTGCGAACGGCGTGCAGAGCGGCCAGCTGACGGCAGGCGAAACTTCAAAGCTCGAAACCAAGGAAGCCGCGATTAATGGCGAGACTCGCGCGGACCGCGCCGCCAACGGCGGCAAGCTGACCTCCGCGGAAAAACAGCAGATCAACACGCAGCAGAACCAGCTTTCGAAGCAGATTTACAACGACAAGCACAACGCCAACACCGCGCAGTACGGGAACAACAAAGTGGGGCAACGCCGGGAAAATCAGCAGGACCGCATCGCGCAGGGCATCAAGAGCGGCCAGTTGACCGCCGGCGAAACGGCCAAGCTGGAAAATCAGCAGAAGGGCATCAACCAGCAGGTGAAGGCGGACCGCGCGGCGAACGGCGGGAAGCTGACCCCGGGCGAGAAGACGCAGATCAACAAGGAACAGAACGCGGCTTCGAAGAACATCTACAACAAGAAGCACAACGCGAAGACGCAGGCCCCGAAGAAGTAAGCAGCACGAAAAACGTAATGGCAAAACGCCCTGGCTTTGGCCGGGGCGTTTTCATTTTGGAGAGAAAGAAAAAGGCTTTAAAACAGAGTACACAGAGGAGCGCAGAGGGCACAGAGAAGAGCGGACTGTCCGCCGCGGCGGGCGAGTTCTACGTGGAGTTTTCCGACCAACCCAGGGATTGGAGTTCGGTCAGGACTCGCGAGAGCGGCAGGCCGACTACGTTGAAGTAGCAGCCTTCTATGCGGGGGATGTAGCGGCCTGCCTGGCCCTGGATGGCGTAGGCGCCGGCCTTGTCATAGGGCTCTTCTGTTGCGAGATAGGAAGAAAGTTCTTCGTCCGTGATCGGACGGAAGTGGACCAGCGTGGACTCCGTGAATTGGCGCCGCTCGCCGTCGGGGAGGCGAATCAGGGCAACACCGGTCAGAACGGAGTGCGTACGTCCGGAAAGTTGCTGGAGCATGTGCCGCGCATTTTCGACGGTTCCGGGCTTGCCGAGAATCTTGTCGTCCAGAACGATGACCGTGTCGGCGGCAAGAATGATTGCAGGGCCTACGGCACGAGCGGTAACTAGATCGGCCTTGGCATTGGCCAATCGCTGGACCAACTCTGCCGGCGCCTCACCTGGAAATGGCGATTCATCTACCGCGGAAGAAAGCACGGAAAAAGGCAATCCGGCATTAGTGAGAATTTTGGCGCGCTGCAGCGATGAGGAGGCAAGAATCAGCTTCATGGGGGTTCGTGGAAAGAATACTACAGGCCAAGCGAAGTGACAGCTGTGCGCAGGAACAGGGATTGCTAATTGTGCGTATAACCCAAGAGCGGGCCGGGCGAGCCCGGCCCCTACAAAGGATCGCGATCGAAACAGAAAAGTTGTTGGGCATCAGATGACCACGGATTCCTGGTATTCGCCGTAGACGCGGCGGAGGGTGTCGGAGATTTCGCCGACGGTTGCGTAGGCTTCGACGGCGGCGAGGATTGCGGGGAGAAGATTTTCCGTGGTGCGTGCGCGGCGATCGAGTTCAGCGAGGGCCGCTTTGGTTTTTGCGGAGTCGCGTTTGGCGCGCAGGGCTTGCAGGCGCTGGACCTGATTTCGTTCGATTTCGGCGTCGATGCGCATGGTGGGAATGCCGCGCTCTTCGCTGGCTACAAAATCGTTCATGCCCACTACGATTTGCTCCTTGGTTTCGACAGAGCGCTGGAAATCGTACGCGGCGCGCTGGATTTCGGATTGCACGAAGCCAGACTCGATTGCTTTGATCATGCCGCCCATGGCGTCGATTTTTGCGAGGTATTCCTGTGCGCGGCCTTCGATTTCATTGGTGAGCGTTTCGATGGCGTAGGAACCGGCCACGGGGTCGATGGCGTTCGCGACGCCCGTTTCATTGGCGATGATCTGCTGCGTGCGCAGGGCGATCAGCGCGGCTTCTTCGGTGGGCAGCGACAGTGCTTCGTCCATGGAGTTGGTGTGCAGTGACTGGCAGCCGCCGAGCACGGCCGCGAGAGCCTGGATGGCCACGCGCACGATGTTGTTTTCCGGCTGCTGGGCGGTCAGCGAAGAGCCGGCGGTTTGCGCGTGGAAACGGAGCAGCAGGGAGCGCTCGTCCCTTGCGTGAAACCGGTCGCGCACGATTTTGGCCCACAGGCGGCGCGCGGCGCGGAACTTGGCGACTTCCTCGAGCAGGTCATTGTGAGCGTTGAAGAAAAAGGAGAGCTGCGGCGCGAACTCATCGATCATCAGGCCTGCGCGCAGAGCAGCGTCAACGTAAGCAATGCCGTCGGCGAGGGTGAAGGCCACTTCCTGCACGGCCGTCGAGCCCGCCTCGCGGATGTGATAGCCGGAAATCGAGATGGTGTTCCACTTGGGAAGGGATTCGCGGCACCAGCCGAAAATATCGGTGACGATGCGCATCGCGTGCTGCACGGGATAGATGTATGTGCCGCGGGCGATGTACTCCTTCAGGATGTCGTTCTGCGTGGTGCCGGAAAGTTTTTTCAGGTCGGCGCCCTGCTTTTTCGCGACCGCAACGTAAAGGCACAGCAAAATTGCGGCGGTCGAGTTGATGGTCATCGAGGTTGAAACTTTTTCGAGCGGGATCTGGTCGAAAAGAAGTTCCATGTCTTCGAGCGAATCGATGGCCACGCCGACTTTGCCGACTTCGCCAAGCGCCAGTGCATGATCGGAGTCCATTCCGATTTGCGTGGGCAAATCAAACGCAACCGAGAGGCCGGCCTGGCCCTTGCTCAACAGATAGCGATAACGCTTATTGGATTCGGCGGCAGAGCCGAAGCCTGCGTACTGGCGCATGGTCCAGAAGCGGCCGCGGTACATCGTTGGATAAATCCCCCGGGTATACGGAAATTCGCCGGGATAGCCCAATGCTTCTTCCGGATTCCAGTCGCCAAGCGATTCCTCGGAATACAGGCGTTCGACGGGGAGTCCGGAAAGTGTGGTGAATCGCGGTCTGCGTTCGGCGGGAGCGCTCGATTTGGTTTTGTGATCGGACATACGAACCCGTTTCGAAGCGAGGAGAAAAGTGGCCGGCCATCCAGCCGGTCTCTAAAGACTATAGCTGGCGGGAGCGGCGAAAGGAACTGATCGCAAAGGCGACGAAGATTGCCGCGACGCCCACCGCCAAGACGATCAGCCAATGCGCGACGTCACGGGTCCAAGCGCGGAACGCGGAGTTGAGCCAGCCAAACGCCAGCACGGCGAACATGGCGCCGACGACCTCATGAAAAATCTGCTTCACCGTTAGCCACAGGCGGCGAAAACCGCGCGGTTCATTCGGGGCCAGGGCAATTGACGACGGCGTGGGCATCAATGCAGTTTAACCCAAGACCCGCACATGCTCCCTGCCGGCCCCCGGCCAAAAGGACAGGTTTGGGACTATGAACAGATTGACGACAAGCACGAGAAGCCAACTTGTATCGCTTTACAGGTAGGCCTAGAATCAGGATTGAAGTACTGGGGAGCCGCCCTTGCAACTCGACGATCATCTCAAAAACCTCTTGCGCGAGCTTGGACATGCAATCAACGACACCGTGTCTGAATCCGACAGGATTACCGGGGCGATTGCAGGAGTGCGCGCGCATGGTTACGACATCGTGTTGAAGCTCGATGCAACGATCGGTTTGGCGAAGCGCGACGGCCAGGCCGAAGAAGGCCCGCGCATCACCACCCAGGACCGGCGTTTCCTGGAATCGCTGCGCATTCAGGTGGACCAGGAATCGATGGATCAGGATGCGGACAGGAAGGCCGTGGCGCGCCTGACCATGACGCCCCAGGACGTGCGATTCTTGAAATCGTTGCGGATTGCCACCGACGAGAGCGAATGAAACTTCAGATCCAAATCGCGTGTGCAACCTTTGTGCTTCTGGGCACGATGGGAATTTCTCGCGCAACGGCGCAAGATCCCATCGTCACAGGGCCAATCATCGCCAGCGAAGTGGCCCCGATTATCGTCGCTGCTGTGAAGCCGAAGCCAAAACCGACCGGCTTGACGAAGTTTGTAGGGACCGTATTGAACGCCAACAGCGTGCAGATTACCGTGAAGGCGATGGGCAACGACCTGAGCATCCAGACATTTCCGCTCAGTGAAGCCGCCTCCGCAAAAATGCAAGTCATCATCGACAGAGGCGGCTACCAATATGGTGACAAGGTCAAGCTGGAGTACGACCCGCAGTCGCTCAGGGTCGTGAGGTTCAAAGGCAAACCGTCGAAGCCCCTCTGATCCCGGAGGGTTGAATGTTGCGCCTGCCTGCCGTTGCCGGACAGTTTTATCCCGCCGATCCCCGTGAATTGACCCGCCTGATTCGAAAGTTCTCCGCTGAAGATCCTGCGATTCCAAAGACGCGCGTCCGCGCCTGCCTGGTGCCGCATGCCGGCTATATCTATTCGGGCGGAGTCGCGGGAGCCGTGTTTGCACGGATGACGCTTCCTAAGAGGATTATTGTTCTGGGAGTGCGGCATTCCCCGATGGGCGAAGACCTGGCCATCCTCTCCGAAGGCGCCTGGCGGACTCCACTGGGCGACGTGCCGCTGGATGGAGCCCTTGCGCAGCACGTCAAAACGTCTTGCCCTGCTTTGCGGGAAGACAGCGTGGCGCACAGCCGCGAGCACTCGCTGGAAGTGGAAATTCCCTTTCTGCAAATACTCGATCCGGGTTTTTCGTTTGTGCCCATCGCTGTGGGGACGTTGCAGTTCGAAGAGTTGCACGAGGTGGGCATGGGGCTTGCGCGCGTGCTTCAGGAAAGCGCGGAAGAGATTTTGGTGGTGACGTCGTCCGACATGAATCATTACGAGCCAGACGAAGCGACTCGCATCAAAGATGCGAAAGCGATCGATCGGATGGAGGCTGTGGACGCCAGGGGATTATTCGATGCGTGCCGCAAGGAGAAAATTTCCATGTGCGGGCTGGGGCCGGCGGTTGTGATGCTTACGGCGATGAAGGAGCTCGGTGTGGAGCGGGGCGAGCTGGTGCGCTATGCGACTTCGGGTGACATGAACGGCGACCGGGACGCAGTAGTGGGTTATGCGGGGATGATTTTCACGTAGTTCAGCGCCAGAAAAAACGAAGAGGCGAATCGCTGCGTGTCAGTGAGGGTGTCCGCCGCCACCTGTGGACGAGGGATGGCCAGCCGATCCGGTCGAGGAACCCGTTGAACCGCCACCGCTACGGCTGCCGCTTGACCAGGATGGGAAACCGCCTCCGGATCCCGATGAGGAGCCCCCGCTTCGTGCTGGCGCTGGAACCGCGGGCGCACGGGGCGGAGCTACTCCCCGCGCAGAAGTACTTGACGGTGCTTGCGGTACTGCGGGAGAACCCGGAACGTTTGGCCTTCCCGGGGTGCGCGTTGAGGTTGGAGCCTGAGCCACGGCTCCGTTGCCTGCATTCGTAACGGGTTGTGCGCCATTGGTGCGCGTGGCTTCCGTGCGCATTTCGCCGGGGTTTGTCGCGGTTGACGGATTCGTTGTGGAACTTCCGCTGTTCACGTAACGATGCTCATGCGGGTCATAGGAAATCGAAGAATCGCGTCCCAGGGTCACGACTCGGCTCCCCGAAGAGCCGGCGGCGATTGTGCGCGATACCCGCGAAGGCGGCGCGCTTGTAGCAAGATTCGACGAAACCGCTTCCCTGGAACCATTCTTCAGGACCGACCATTTTTCCGTGCCTGCAGCCAAAGTCGAATGCGCAACCTGCGAGTTCTGCACCGGGAAAATTCCCTGGCTCAGATTTTGTGCGGTCTTGCCCGGCTTGTCTCCCGGATGCAGGGGGACAATCCCGAGCGTGCCGCCATTGCGAACCCACACGGCGGTTACCGGCCGATAGTAAACGGGGCCGCCGAGGCCGAAGCCGGTCGGCGCCCACACCCATCCGTAGATGGGCGAGAAAATCCAGCCGCCATAGTGATACGGCAACCAGCCCCACGGCGCCGAACCGATAAACGTATTGCCGAAGAATGGATCCTGATACCAGCCGCCATAGCTGAAGGGCGACCAACCGAAGCTCATTCCGAAAGGCCGCCAGCAGTTGCCGTAACCCCCGATCGGGAACCAGGAGCCGTAGGTGTAAAGATCGCCGAAACCCGCGGAATAGTTCGGCGAATTCACATATTGCGAAGAATAGTTCGTGGCGGTGGTAACGCTGTCCACGCGGCCGGAAACCCAGCGGTCGAAGTCGTCGGTGTCCGCGGCGCGTCCGATCACTTCATCGGGCGAGTCGCCCGCGTGCACGGAGAGGGATTGACCTTTGTCGAGCGGAATCGTTTTCTTGTTGCGCAAGACATTCGCACGGCCGCGCTCGATGTTCACCGCGCTGCCGTCGTCGAAATTGTCGAGCCGAAACGTGGTGCGGCCTGTGGCTTCGACGGTGAAGTCGCCGCCGGTGACACTGAAGTAGTCGCCGTTCGCGGGATTCACGTAGACCGTGGATGTCCCCTGGCGCAACACCAGGCGCGTAATCCGGCTGCCGTCGTTCAGGGAGAGATCGTAGAACTCAACGACGGAGTTCGCTCCCAGGAACATCATCGCGCCGTTTTCGAATTCGATTTCCGCGCGGCCGTTGTCGGTCGCGACCACATATCCTTGCCGAATCGGCAGATTCAGGGGAGCCGCTTGCCAACCGGCGTTGGCGTCGGTCAGGGGATCATCGCGGAAGCTGGCGGCGAAGCGCACGTCACCCTGCACCAGGCTGAGGCGAACGATGCGGGCGTGGCTGTTGTCGGCGAGGGTCCCGGAGCAAATACCCAGAGCAAGAAGGGAAATCGCGCATAGAAGAAGAAAAAGTCGGCGGGCCATGGCAAACCTCTTTCGAATGCGCGGGTCTATACAGTTAGACGGTAAGTCAGTCTGCCACGTTGCGTCGCTGAAAAGAATAGAGAAAGAAAGGCAGAGGGGTGATGTCGGGGTGTTGAGTCGTGGACTAGCGGGGAGGTTTGGCAGCGGATAAGATTCCCGAATCGCATTCATAAGAAATTATGATTGCCAAGTCCTTGACAATAGGGCGTTTAACCAACTAACGTGGCAGCCAGAAAACTACAAGTGCGTTGTTAGTTCCACGAGGCGAGTTTCTTCCTCGCAACCGTGGCTGCCTGCGTCTGCGGGCAAGACGAAGATTATTTCGATTAAGTTCGGATTCGCGATTTCGAAACACTCCTGGGGGTGGGAAATGTTGAAAATCATACGCGTACTTATATTACTTCCTTTGATTCTGGGGCTAGTTGGTGGAAAGCCGGCGTTTGGGCAGGGCGGCGCCACTGGAGCCATCTTCGGTACCGTGGAGGATGTGAACGGCGGGGCGGTGTCCGGGGCAGACGTCCAGATCATCAACGCCGCGACGGACGGGGTGGTGCGGCGATTGACGACAGGCGCCGATGGCACCTTCGAGGCGACTTTGCTGCCGCCGGCGAAATATTATGTGGTGGTGAACAAGTCGGGATTCGCGGAGGCGAAGGCGACGAACATTGAAGTGCGGGTTACGGAAACAACCCGCCTGACCATTCCATTGAAGCCCGGAACAGTCACGGAAAAGGTCGAGATTTCGGCACAAGTGGCCACGGTGGAGACCACGAACGCGACCACCGGGCAGTCGATCGGTTCGAACACCATCCGGAATTTACCGTTGGCGACGCAGAACTTTCAGCAACTGCTGACCCTCTCCGCGGGCGCGCAGAGCGATCTGAACAATTCCACACAATTGGGGCGCGGGGACGTGCGCATCATCGTGAACGGGCAGCGCGAAGACAACAACAATTATTTGATCGAGGGCATCAGCGCGACCGACTACAACGTGGCCGAATTGACGAACACGCCGCTGCCGAATGCGGACGTGATTCAGGAATTCAAGGTGCAAACATCGCTCTATGACGCGACGCAGGGACGCAACGGCGGCGGAAACATCAACGCCATTTTGAAGAGCGGAACCCGGCAGTTCCACGGAGATGCGTATGAATTTTTCCGCAACAATGTGCTGGACGCGAATGACTTTTTCCTGAACCGGCAGGGGTCGCCGCGGCCGGTGATAAAGCAGAACATTTTTGGCGGCAGTGTTGGCGGGCCGCTGGTGAAGGAGAAGTTGGGCTACTTCTTCGTGAACTATCAGGGAACCAGGCAGCGCAGCGGCGAATCACCGGGCACATTCATAAGCACGGCGTTGCCGGTCATTCCCCAGGACCGCTCGGTCAACTCTTTGACCCAAGCATTCTTCCCGGATGGATTGCCGAGCGGGGTCACACTGGATCCCGTCGCGGTCGCTCTTTTGAATGCGAAGAGCACGCAGTTTGGAAGTACCCCGGGCGGGTACCTGATTCCGTCAGTGGCGGATAATCTTGGGAACGGCGTCGGAACCTTTGCCGTGAGCCAGCCGGGCAAATATACCGACGATCAGTTCACCACGAATTGGGACCGCGAGTTCAAGGGGGGTGTGGACAAGGTGAGCGCTCGGTTTTTCTACTCGAACAATTCCACGTTCGAACCGTTTGGCGCCGGCGGCCTGCAAGCATCGCTGGGAGGAAGCATCGCGGCGTCGGACTTGAATTTCCCATATTTGCTGCCGGTGAGAGACCGTTTCTTCGGGTTCTCGGAAACCCACCTGTTTAGTCCCACAATTGTGAACGAAGCGCGTTTCGGAATCGTGCACATTAACAACGCCGCGATCAACTCACAACCCGCGGCCGCGACGATCGACGGCGAGCCGTTCAACGTGACAAATCTCGGCATTAACCGGCCGATGAGCAATATTACGGACAGCATCTATAAATTCACGTTCGCGAGTTCAGGATTTCAAATCGGTCCGACTCCGCAGGCGGATACCTCCAACATCCAGAACAATTACAACGCGATTGACACCGTTTCCTGGGTGCACGGCGCGCATACCATCCGGTTTGGCGGTGAGATGACCTTCGTCAACCTGGATAAACTGTTTCCCCAGACATTTAACGGGCAGATCTTTTTCGCCAACACGCCGACGAATGGCCCACTGGGTGCCACGACTGCCACGGACGACTGGCAGAACTTCCTGGTGGGGGCTCCGCAATTCAGTTTTGGCGGCGGCGGCGTCTTCAACCACCAGTACAAGCAGAACGATTTTGCGGTGTTCATCCAGGATGACTGGAAAGCGACGAAAAATCTTACGTTGAATTTGGGACTGCGTACGGAAGTTTTGGGGGCGTGGCTTGACGGAGCGTGCCATATCGGAAACGTGGAGTCCAGCCTGACCAAGCAGGGGGAGAACCCCTTTATTTACCCCGGTTGCGTAAACAACCTGGGGGTTCCCGGATTGACGGGCAACGCCAGCGCTACAACTTTTCACCAGCGCTATGCCACGGGCCTGGGCCCCAGGATTGGGCTAGCGTACGATCTCTTCGGAAAACACAAAACGACAGTGCGAGCGGGATATGGCATTTATTATGTGAGGGAAGACGTCGGCGCCGTCGATCAACTTTCGTTCCAGACGCCATTTCTTCCGATCGTCTTTGCCGGCAGCGCTCCAGGAGGCTTGGCCAACTTTTTTGCGCCGTGCGCGGCGGCGAACCCCAAGCCGTACAGCCCGTACTGCGATCCGACCACGGGTTTAAACGGCCCCAATGGACCGAACCCCAATGCCTTGCCGCCCGCCGGGGTGCTGAGCAATGCGTTTTTGCCCTGCCTGTCTGTGCTGCAAGGATTTGTGGCCAACGGGACATCGACTCCAACCGTGGATCCAACGCAGACGCCAGTCTATGCCAATCAGGCAGGTTGCAACGGCATTCCCTCGGTTGGTGATTTTGCGCTGGAGGTTCCCCGCACATTCAAGGTTCCCAGCACGCAGCAGTGGAATTTGACGATCCAACACGACCTGGGCAAGCAGTGGGTGTTGGAGGTGGGTTACGTGGGAACGCATGCCGTGCATCTGCGGCAGACCAGCGACGCGATTCAGTCTCTGAATGCCACGCCAACGAATCCCGTTTCGGTAACCGATGTGAATGGGGTCAACTACCAAATCATGGCGAATACACTCTCGAATGCCATTGCGCGAACTCCAACGCCGGGGCTGAACGGGTATTCGGGCTACCAGATTTTTGCCAACAACGCCTATTCGCACTACAACTCGTTGCAGACAACGGTTTCCCGCCGTTGGGAGGCTGGATATGTGCAAGTGGCCTACACATATTCGAAATCCACAGATGCGACTTCCACGGGGAACACGGCATTCAATACTGCGTTTGGGGACCAGAGCAACATCAACGCCTCTCGCGGGCTTTCGGACTTTGATCGGCCGCATCGCTTGACGATCAGTTATTTTTACGACCTGCCATTTTACAGAGGCGCCGAAGGATGGAAGGGCAAGGTGCTCGGCGGATGGACGGTCAGCGGCGTAACCATCTTTCAGTCGGGAACTCCGTTTTCCATTTTTGATTCCGGGTCCGCAACCGCATTTCTGGGAGCGGGCAGCACGCCCCTGTTGCCGGCGAGTCTGGCGGACGGAGGGAGCATTGGCGCAGGGTACACGCAGGGAAGCGTGAGAAACCGGCTCAATGGCTACGTGGACATCAACAACTTTACAATCGTGCCCGTGCTTGCCGCGAATCAGGCGCTTTGCAATGGGGGCGCGGGTGATACGAACTATTGCGTGACAGGCTTCGGCAATTTGGGACGCAACATTTACCGGGGACCTTATCAACAAAACTGGGACTTCTCCCTAATCAAGAACATCCGGTTGACGGAGCGGCAGTCGCTGAAATTCACCACGGATTTCTTCAACGTCTGGAACCACGCGAACTTTGCGAATCCGGTTTCCACCGACGTGGAAAGCCCCGGGAATTTCGGCGTGATCACCAGCACGAAGGGCGTACCCAGACTGATCCAGTTCTCGCTGCGGCTGGCGTTCTAAGCGAATCACTGGGAACAATTGGCAACGGGGCGCGGCGATTTGCGTCCCGTTTTGCTTCGGCAGGCTGCAACTTCCTGCAAAGTGATATCATTTTTGGGTTATGGCTAAAATTGCGTCGCGAATTGCTCAATTGACGGGCGAAGGCGCCCTGGCGGTCTTTACCCGCGCGAAGGAACTTGAAAAAGCGGGGCGGTCGATTATTCACTTGGAGCTGGGGGAGCCGGATTTTCATCCGGCGGCGCCTGTGGTGGATGCGGTGCGGGCGGCCGTGGCGGAGGGGCGCGACCGTTACGTGGCGACGCGCGGAATACCGCCGCTGCGTTCGGCGATTGCGGATTACCTGAAGCGCACGCGCAAGCTCGACGTTGCGGCGGAGCAGGTGCTCGTTGCGCCGGGATGCAAAATGGCGCTGGCGCTGGCGATGATGGCGCTGATCGAGCCGGGTGACGAGGTGCTCTATCCGGATCCGAGCTTTCCGATTTACCCGTCGTTCACGCGCGGCCTGGGCGCGAAGGCCGTGCCCTATGCTCTTCGCGAGGTGAACAAGTTTCAGCCGGACCTGACGGAGATTGCGGCGAAAATCACTGCCAAAACGCGGATGCTGATTTTTAATTCGCCGAACAACCCGACCGGGACCGTTTTCACCGACAGTGTGATCGCGCAAATTGCCGAACTCGCGAAAAAGCACGACCTTTGGGTGATTGCGGACGAAATTTACGCACGCATATTGTTTCGCGGCGAGTACAAGTCCATCTGGGCGCTGCCGGGGATGGCGGAACGCACCGTGATCATCGACGGCTTCTCGAAATCGTTTGCCATGACCGGTTGGCGGCTCGGATATGCTGTGGCGCAGAAGCATGTGATTGACGCGCTGGACATGCTGGTGCTGAATACGTTCACCTGCACGGCCGAATTTTCGCAAATTGCGGCGATCGAGGCGCTGCGGGATTCGACCAATGCTGTGCCCGCGATGGTCGAAGAGTATCGAAAGCGGCGCGACCTTTTTGTCGAGAGGCTGAATCGCATTCCTGGATTTCGGTGCCAGTTGCCCGACGGCGCGTTCTACGCGTGGGTGAACATCGAGGAGACGGGCATACCCGCGGAGGAAGTGCAGCGGGTGCTGCTGGAAGAAGCGGGGGTCGCCGGGATAGCCGGCGCGGCGTTCGGAGCCGAGGGCAAGAATTATCTGCGATTTTCGCTGGTCAGCGCGACGCACCTTTTGGAAGACGCCCTCGAACGCATCCAGCGGGTCTCGTCGCGTTGGCGCGCCGCGGTCGCGCGGTAACAAAGCTAATTTTCGGATGGCCGTGATTTCGAGTTCGCGCCATCCTTGATTCCTTGGAGACGCGGAATGATAAAAGCAGCGGTGCGCCTTACGATGGGAATTCTGTTCGCGACAGGAATTGCCTGCTCCGCGTTTGGCCAGGCGAAACCTTATCCCTCCGCCGACGTCCAAAAAACCTACGAACGTTTGCTGAAGGAAATCGACAAGATTCCCCTGTACGACAACCACGCTCATCCGGGCTATGCGGACGACAGCGACGTGGACGCGATGGCCTCACCGCCCGACGAAAGCGCCACGCTGCGGCTGCGCGACGACAACCCTGAATTCGTCGTGGGAGCAAAAGCGTTGTTTGGTTATCCCTACGACGATTTCAAGCCGGAGCATGCCAAGTGGCTTGCGGAGAAGAAATCCGCGGCGGAGAAGGCCGGCGGTACCGCCTACTTCGATGGCCTCCTCGACAAGCTGAACGTGGACATCTGCCTGGCCAACCGCGCGATGATGCCGGCGTACCTGGACACCAAGCGCTTCCACTGGGTCTTTTTCGGCGACGCGTTTTTCTATCCCTTCGACAACACCGGCCAGGCGGCCAGCACGCCGGACATGGGCGTTTATGTTCCGCTGCAGGAGAAAATGCTTTCGCGCTGGAAGAGACAGGAAGGAGTCGAAGCGCTGCCCGCGGATCTTGCCGGATACGTGGCCTTCGTCCAAAAAACGATGGAGGACAATCAGAAGCGCGGCGGCGTGGCCATCAAATTCGAGGCGGCCTATTTCCGCAGCTTGCATTTCACGGATCCTCCGGCCGAAAAAGCCGAAGCGATTTACAACAAATATCGCGGGGGCGGCGTGCCCGCGGCCGAAGAGTACCGGCTATTCCAGGATTATATTTTCCGACGGATCACGGATCAGGCCGGGAAGCTGCATTTGCCGATGCACTTTCACAGTGCCGTGGGAATCGGCGATTACTTCAGCCTGCACAACGGTAACGTTCTGAATCTCGAGAACGTGGTGCGCGACGCCCGCTATAAGAATGTGACCTTTGTGCTGGTGCACGGCGGCTGGCCGTACGAACGCGAAGCGGCGCTGTTGACCGCGGTGAAAAACGTCTACCTCGATACCTCGTTTCAGTCCGAGATGCTGTATCCGTCGCAGTTCAAGCTGGTGGTGAAACAACTGCTCACGCTTTTCCCGGACAAGATGATGTACGGTTCCGACGCATTTCCCTTCAACGACGCGCTGGGCGCGGAGGAGAGCATGTGGTTGGCGGCGCGCACCACCCGAACCGGATTAGCGGCGGCGCTGGCGGAACTCGTCGACGAAGGCGCATTCAATGAAACAAAAGCTTTGGAATTGGCGCGAAACTATCTGCACGATAACGCAGCGCGCCTTTATGGAGACTTGAAACGATGAGCGAAAAAGCAGAATGCAAATACATCCCCTGGAAAAACGTCGAACATGAAAAGCTGAACGACCTGATCGACCGCGAAATGGTCGTCGGCAACAAGCTGATGCTGGCGCGCGTGTTCCTAAAAAAAGGTGCGCACGTGCCCGAGCACCATCATCAGAATGAGCAGGTGACTTACATTCTGGAGGGCGCGCTGAAATTCGCCATCGACGGGAAAGAGATTGTCGTGCGCGCCGGTGAAGTGTTGTGCATCCCTTCGAACATGCCGCATGAAGCCTGGGCGCTTGAAGACACTCTGGACCTCGACGTTTTTGATCCGCCGCGCGAGGACTGGCTCAACAAGACGGACAATTATCTTCGCCGCGACGTTCCGATGCGCTAAGGCTTGCCGCTAATCGCCTTTGGCGGAGCGGTCCAGGAGTTCCTTCAGATACTGCTGCCAGACGGCGGCCCAGGTGTGCGTGCCGTGGCCATGGGTCTGCTCCGAAGCCGGGAGCAATAGAAATCTTCCATTCTTTACGCGCTTGATCTCGCGCTCGGCGATGCCAAGTTCCGGCGGATTGATGAAATCGTCGGCGGAATTGATGAACATCACCTGCGCGCGAACGGTCTCCAGTTTCGGCGAAGGATCGTAATCGCGGGACGCGTTTACCGCATAGAGAAAATCGTTCGCGTCCATGCCTGAAGTGATGCGTTTCATCGAATCGGCCAGGAATTTCTCCGCGGCATCGCGCGTCGGCAAATCTTCCTGCATGTGCAGCGGCGCGCTGCCGGCGATAATCAGAAAGTCCGCGGCGATCTGTAGTCCGGAGCGCGGCTGGGTGGTGTAGTCGCCATTCTTCCATTCTGGGTCCTGGCGAATCCCATCAATCACCATTTTGCGCCACACGCGGTTGCGCCCGGCCACCTGCACCGGCAAGCAGGCCAGCGGCATCAGCGCGTCCGTGGAATCCGGATACGTTTCGCCCCACATCCACGAATGCATGCAGCCCATGGAGGTGCCAAGAATCAGGCGCAGGTGGTTCACGCCGAGGCCCTTCTCGACCAGTTCGTGCTGCAGCGCGATCATGTCCGCATATTCGTATTGCGGAAAGCGGGCGTGGAGGCCGTCGCTGGGCTTGCTGGATTTTCCGTGGCCCACATTGTCGGGAAGGATCAAGAAGTATTTGCTTGCGTCCAGCAGTTGGCCGAGCCCAAACAGAACGCCGGCAAAGATGGGCCGAAAGAAACTGTCACCACTGCCGCCGGTGCCGTGCAGGATCAGAACGGCGTTCGTTGTGCGGCCGTTTGCATCTTTCACCGGCTTTCCCAGGGTGTAATAGTGCATCCGCACTTCCGGCAGCGTCTCGCCGGATTGGAAATGGAAATCGCGGACAACATAATCGCCTGCCTGCGGCGCGGGCCAGTTCTGCGCGGGTTGCGGAGCCGTCTGGGCTCGCAACGGCGCGCCCGCCCATCCCAACAGCAACACCATCAAGCTTCCGAGATGAAGCAAGCTGCGATTCATGTTTCCCCCAGGTCGAGAACGTGTCGCCGGGCAGGCGTTCTTGCGCCCGCGCGCAGGCAAGAAGTCTACGTCCACGTGAATACTGCAAAGACTGCTCGAGAGCGGCGCCAGCTACCAAATCTTGCAGGAATTTTCGCGCACCATCGCGTCGCCCTTCTTGCAGCCGAAGGCCTTCGCAAAAACTTCCAGGTTGGAGATCGGTCCGTTGCCGCGGAAACGCCCCAATGGATGCGGATCGGTGTTGGTTTGCAGGCGGGCCGCTTCGGCGCGCTGGTTGGAGCCCCACACTTGCGCCCAGCCGAGAAAGAAACGCTGCTCTGGCGTGAACCCGTCGATATCCTTCGGACGCTTTCCTTCGATGGATTTTTCATATGCTGCGTAGGCAATGCTCAAGCCGCCCAAGTCGCCGATGCTCTCACCGAGAACCAGCTTGCCGTTCTGGTGCAGCCCGGGCTCCACTTCGTAGCTGTTGAACTGGTCCACGATGCACTGGCCGCGCTCGTCGAAATTTTTCCGGTCGTCGGCCGTCCACCAATTGCGCAGATTGCCCTGGCCGTCGAATTGCGAGCCGCGGTCGTCGAACCCGTGGCTGATTTCGTGGCCGATCACGGCGCCCATGCCGCCGTAATTCACCGCGTCGTCAGCGCTGGGGTCAAAAAATGGCGGCTGCATGATTCCGGCGGGGAAAACGATTTCGTTAAACGTCGCGTTGTAATAGGCGTTCACCGTCGGCGGGGTCATTCCCCATTCCGAGCGATCCACCGGCTTGCCGATCTTCACAAGGTCGCGGTTTTCCTCGAATTCCAGGCTGCGCCGCACGTTGGCGAGGTACGACCCGCGATCGATCTTCAGCTTCGAATAGTCGCGCCATTTGTCCGGGTAGCCGATCTTCACGTTGAATGCTTCCAGTTTCGCAAGAGCCTGCTTCTTCGTCTCCGGCCCCATCCAGGAAAGCGTGGGAATGTCCGAGCGCAGCGCCGCAATCAGATTGTTCACCATCACTTTCGCCCGGGCCTTGGCCTCCGGCGGAAAATATTTCTGCACGTAGACTTCGCCCAGCGCTTCGCCCAGATTCTGGTTGGCGGACTGGGCGCAGCGCTTCCAGCGCGGCTGGAGCTCCTTGGTGCCGGAAAGCTGCTTGCCGTAAAACTCAAAATTCTCCTGCACGAAAGCGTCGGAAAGAGCCGGCGCGGCGTTGTGAATCACGTGCCAGCGCAAATACGTTTTCCAATCGGCAAGCGGCGTGGTGCTCAGCTGGTGGTCCAGTTCCTTGAAGAAATCGGGTTGCGCGATGTTGATCTCGGTCACCGAGGGGGAGCCGACGGCGTGCATGTAGCCTTCCCAGGACCAGTCCGGGGTAAGCGTTTTCAGATCCGCCAGCGGCATTTTGTTGTAGTTTTTTTCCGGGTCGCGAAGTTCCACGCGGGTGCGCGAAGCCTTCGCTAGTGATGTTTCAAATCCCATTACTGTTTGCGCTTCGGCAGCGGCCTTCTCGGGCGAGTCGCCGGTAAGCTCAAACATTTTGGCGACGTGCTTCAGGTAACCCTCGCGCAGCTGTTTGGATTTGTCGTCGTCGCGCAGATAGTAATCGCGATCCGGCATGCCCAGCCCGCCCTGGCGCGCGACCGCGATCATCTGCGAACTGTTCTTGAAGTCCGGCGTGGAGCCGAACACAAATCCCACGTTGTCCACCTGGCGATGCAGGCGAGCAATTTCAGAGTCCAGGCCCTTGCGATCCTGGATGGCGTCAATGGCGGACAGATCGGCGGCCAGGGGCTTGCTGCCGGCCGCTTCAATCGGGGTGGTATCCATGCAGCTTGAATAGAAGTCGCCGATCTTCTGCTCGTTCGAACCGGCGGCGGGCTTTGCATTGGCGGCGTTTTCCAGAATCGTGCGCATGGCGCTGAGATTTTTGTCGCGGAGCACGGCGAACGATCCCCAGGTGGAATACTCCGCTGGGATCGAGTTGGCTTTCATCCAGCCGCCCATGGCGAATTGGTAGAAGTCGTCGCAGGGTTTGCAGGTGCGGTCCAGATTCGTGATCGCGAAACCCCACGATGCGTCGCCGGATGTTTTTGTGGCGGAACTGGCGGCGATGCTCAAAACGGCGCAGATTCCGATGATCGAAAAAAAGAGCAACATTTTTGCGGAACGTTCCAGTTTCATGGCCGACCCCTGAAGTTGTTGGATAGACGAGCGAAGTTGCATTGCGGGGGTTGAGTTTAGCAGAACGTGTTCGGAGCCGCACGCAAAACGCTTATTCCGCGGCGGCGCTATCCACCGGCTGGGCGTGCAGCAAATCGGTCAGCACGTTCGGTGAAATCTGAACGAGGAAGCCGCGGTGTCCGCCGTTGATATAAATGGAGGGAAGAGCGAGGATGCTGCGCTCGACGTAGACCGGCAAATTCTTGCGTGTGCCGAAGGGAGAGGTTCCGCCGACCTGGTAGCCGGTGTGGCGTTGTGCGATATACGGTTTACACGGATCGACTTTTTTCACGCCGATCTGCCGCGCAAAACTCTTGAGGCTCACCTGGCGGTCGCCATGCATCAGGATCAGCAGGGGTTTTGCATCCTGGTCCTGCATCACCAGAGTCTTCACGACGGCGTGCTCGTCCACACCTAGTTGTTTTGCGGACTCGGCAGTGCCGCCGCGCTCTACGTAATCGTAAAGATGCTCGGTGAAGCTGACGTTGTGTTGGCGGAGAAATGTGGTGGCCGGAGTTTCCGGCGCATGTTCCTTCCGAGCCATCACGACTGAGGAACGCTTCGGCGGCTACTTCGCCGGGGCAGCAACCGGCGGCAAATAGTTTTTTGCATACTTCGTGGTGTCCACCTTTTGCCATTCGCCGTGGATGATGCCCTCGCGGATTTGCGCGGGAGTTTTGCCCTTGCGGGTCTGCTCATACGAATAAAAATCTTCCTTCTGGCAGATGTCGCAGCCGGAGCCGTGACGGCTGACGAAGCAGTCGAGCAGGCTGCCGTGTCCCTGGCTGCGATCGCAGTGGCAGTAGCAAGGCTGTTGGTAAAGAACCTTTTTCGTGCGGCCGGCGATGACGTACGCGTTGAAGGTCTGAATGTCGGTGAATAGAGAGGCTTCCATCGTGGGAGGCAGAGCATCTTTCGGTGCTTCCGAGTGGAAAGCGGGCGTCGGCTCGTCTTCGGGCGATGCGGCGAACTGCGGCACTGCCAACAGTCCCACACCCGCAGCCAAAAGAATTCCGCCGGTCAGCATTTTGTGCATCGTCTTCATGAAACCTCTCTTCCCAACATCGGAGTCTTCTTCTACTTTACGGCGGCCAATTCCGGATTTCCAGCGAAGTGCTCCAAATAGTAAGCGCACAGCTGGATTGACGCAGTACGACCTTTGTCCGGCTCAGGCGGTGGCGTTGCGCGAACTGAGTGTTGAGTTCCACGCAGCGAGGTCTTCGGGATCAACGCTCCCGAGGTGCGCGTCGCTGCCTGCCATTTCCGGCGTCGTCCAACGCCAGACGGCGGCGCCGAGCAATCCTGCGTCGCGGCACTCCGTCAGCGATCGTTTCAACGAGTAGTCGGAGGCCGTGTCATCCTTGGCGGGAAGCTCTCCCAACCATAATGGTTTGTCGAGCGGTGGCATGCATGCGAGTTGCCGCGCGAGGCTGGATTTGCCGGAGGGGTCTTGCACGGGATAGTAGTGCGCCTGGTAGAAATCGAGCCCGAGCTCGCTCCAGGCGCGAACCCACGCCAGACTTGCCGAGCCCATTGTTGCCGGCACGCCCGCGAATTCGCGAACGGCCTGTGCGATCTCCTCCGCGAACGCGCGGAAATCGGCGTAGCGCACCTTCGCGGCCGGTTGCCGGTGAAATTCGCGGATGGCCCATTCCGGCTCATTGGCGATTTCCCAGGCGAACAGCCCGGGATGCTCGCGGAATTCGCGGAACGTCGGGATCAGCACGCGGTGAAGAAATCCTTCGCGCCCGGCGGCGAACTGGAGGACTTGTTCATTGGAGTGCTCGGCAGGCTTCCCTGTGCGGTCCTGCAGCCACAGATAATCCATCAGTGAAAAGCAAAGTTTCAGCCCGTTGCGGTTCGCCAGCTCCAGCGCCGCGCCAACATCCGCGAACAAAAATTCATCCGGCCGCAAGGGAATGCCTTTTTCGGTCAGGAATCCGCCGCGCCCGTCGGCGAACAGGAACCACCGGACCACGTTCACACCGCAATCGCGGATGCGCGCGAACTCCCGCGCAACTTTCGAAAGATTCTCCGGAAGCGAAATTCCGCGATGCCCGGAAGGACTCACGCCGAAGTCTTCGGCATAGTTTTCCCAGGGATAGTTGACACCAAGGAAAAACGGCTGGTTGGTCATGGCGGCCTGCGGTACGTTGACGGTCTAACGAATGGAAATCGTTTTGGCGGATTGCACGTTTCGGGCGGCGACAGCCCGTTCGGCCAGATGCTTTTCCCGCAGATGGCGGTGCACCCGGCGGCCCCACGTGCGGATGAAGGTATAGTTCAGCGCTCCGCCAATCGCGGAGCTGGCAAGCGGCACCATGCGGCCCACCCATTTTTCCGCGCTTTCTTCGCCAATGCGCACGGCCAGGCGTCCCGCAATCCGCGGGGCCAGACGCTCCGCGATCTGCTTTTCCGCTAAGTCCTTGCCCAGGTCAATTCCTGCGGCGCCTGCCGCGGCCAACCACATTTGTATGCGGCGCTCGGACTCGCGCTCTTCGAATCCATAGAGCAGGCACAGCCGCTGAATCAGGCGTAACGCAATAATGGTCAGCAGGCTGGCGTCGGGAAGAATTGTGATCATGCCGCCCAGGCCGAAACCCGCGCCCTGCGCCAGCGCGATGCGTTGCGCGTTGTGAATCAACTTCTCCGCAATCGCATCCAGCTGTTCGATGGGGACATCCCGCATGCGTCCAAAGTGCGGAATCCAAAGATTGTGTTTGTCGGCGAGATATTGGCGGAAGTCGTCGGGGTCAATCTCCACCGACCGCAGGCCCCGCAACATGCCAAAGCGCAGGAATCGCCCCACGGTCCGGCCGGCTAGCGATTTGGGTAACTTCCCCATGGCCTTAAGCATCCTATGCCGGTTGGATGCGGTCAAGCGGCCCCGGGTCGCTGGAGGTCCAGGCGGGGATGTTGACCAGCCGGAGGCATCAGGACCCGAGTTCTACTTGACGCGGAATCGATTTTCGGTAAACTGCATTTTTCCTATGGCGACCATGCTCACGTTCCTGCCGCCTGAAGTCACTGTGGATCTGGAGTATCCGCAGCGGGAAGCGGCGTTTTTCTACGGACTGTTTCTGCGCGGGCATTCCGCGGACAAACTGCGCCAGGACATTGAAGTTCCACCCGCGGTTCTTGCCAAATGGCACCGCGAAGCCGAACGCGAGCCCCAGTTGCGCGACGTTTTTTCGCGCATGCTGGAATACCGCCGCCACGTTCTCGCCATCTTCGATACGCTCGTCGGCTCGGAAGTCCAAAACCACCGCGTCCAGTAATTCCCGCCTCTGCCCCTAATTGTTCTCTCTGGGCAACGCCGTGACCTCTCCTCACGTCTAACCAGCATCGGGGGATAAATGTCCTTGAATGAACAAGATTCCCTATTTGACGTCTCAGGTGCACAGGATTAGAATTCAGTGTCCCTAAAGGTGTCTCTATGCATATGATGTTTCGCAAGGTTACCGCCGGCGTGGCTGCGTACGTATTGCTCCTCCTCCCTGTTACCGGACAACAAGCCCAAGCTCCCGATCCCAATCCCCCAGCGCCTGCGCAAAATCAAAAACTTTCTAAAGAGCAGAAACAGAAAATGAAGAAAACCTTGAAGGAGCTCGATAACTCCTTCAAGACCTGGCTGAACGAGGATGTGACGTACATCATCTCTCCGGAAGAGCGCACCGCTTTCCTGCAACTGGAAACCAACGAAGAGCGCGAACAGTTCATCGAGCAGTTTTGGCTGCGCCGCAGCAGCAATCCGGACATGCCGGACAACGATTTTAAGGAAGAGCACTATCGCCGGATCGCCTACACCAACGAACACTATGCTTCCGGCATCCCCGGCTGGAAGACGGATCGCGGTCGCATTTACATCATCTGGGGTGCCCCGGATGAAATCGAATCGCATCCGACCGGTGGAACCTATGATCGCCCGACAGAAGAGGGCGGCGGCTCCACAACAACGTATCCCTGGGAACGCTGGCGCTATCGGTATCTGGAAGGCATTCAGGAAAACGTGGAACTCGAATTCGTGGACCCCAGTGGTTCCGGCGAGTATCACCTGACAATGGATCCTTCCGAAAAAGACGCGCTGCTGAATGTGCCCGGGGCGGGCCTTACGATGATGGAATCCATGGGCCTGGCATCCAAGACGGACCGTTTTACCCGCTCCGACGGCACCCATTTGGGCACCTCGCTTGGTGGAACACCGGCCAGCTTGAATGAGTTCACTCGCCTCGAACTGTACGCCAAAGTTCAGCGCCCGCCCGAAGTGAAGTACAAAGACCTGGAAGCGCTGGTGACCTCGCGCATGGTCCGCGATCAGGTGAAGTTCAATTACCGGACGGACTTTCTGAAGGTAACCAACGACACGGTCCTGGTGCCAGTGACCATACAGGTGCCCAACAACCAACTGCAATTCAAAAATAAAGACGGTGTTTACAGCGCCTCTCTGAACATCTTCGGGCGCGTCAGCACGCTGACCAATCGAGTGGTGCAGACCTTCGAAGACTCCGTAACGCGCGATTATCCAGAATCGCTCTACAAGCAGTCCATGAAACTATCGTCGGTCTATCAGAAATCGCTGCCTCTGCGGCCGGGATTGTACCGCCTGGACCTGGTCATCAAGGATGTGGATAGCGGCAACGTCGGTGCGGTCAACACGCGACTAGCGGTTCCGCGCTACGAGGACGAAAAGCTGGAAGCCAGCACGCTGATCCTGGCCGACCAGATCGAGCACGTCCCCGCGAAGCAGATCGGCACCGGCCAATTCGTGCTTGGCTCGTCCAAAGTGCGCCCACGCCTGGACGCGGACTTCACCACCGCCGACAAGCTCGGCATCTATCTCCAGATTTATAACTTGAAGGGTGACGAGAAAACTCACAAAAGCAACGCCAGCTTCGTTTATACGGTAAAAAAGGGCGACCAGCAGGTGATGCAGTTCAAAGAGACTTCCGCCGACATGAAGCGGACTGGCGATCAAGTGACCATCGAGCGGCTTTTGCCGCTGGCCACGCTGGCCGTGGGGAAGTATACTCTCGAGGTCAACGCGACCGACATGCTGGCGAACGTAACGATTTCCCGCACCGCGGAGTTCACCGTGAAGAATCCGGTGGATCAGAAGACCGCGGCGAACGTCACACCTGGGAGGTAACTGAGTGAAGCGCGGCGCCCTCTTGTGCTTCGGGGTCCTGCTCGGCACCGCTGTGGGTGTGAGTGTGGGCGCGCCTTCCCTGTTTGCCCAATCAAGCAAGCAACCGGTTTCTATTCTCGGAAAGCTTTCCGGCCAGGTGCGCGATGCAAGCGGCATCCCGCAATTGGGCGCCACCGTAGCCATTCTTTCTGAGACACCCGGCGCTGCCGCTACCTATCTCTTCCTGACCAACACCGACGGCATCTTCACCGGCGAAAAGCTGGCGCCGGGCTCGTACACCGTCCGCGTGACGCTGGCTGGTTTTCTGCCTTTCCTTGAAAAGCACATCCAGATTTCACCCAACCTGACCACGACGGTTCGCATCCGGCTCGAATCCATGTTTGCCTCGATCGAGCAGCTTCGCAGGCCGCCGGTGGCCAGCGCTGCCGAAGCGGACGACTGGAAATGGGTGCTGCGCTCGGCACCGGAACTGCGCCCCGTACTGCACTGGGATGAAACCGATCCGCCGGGAACTATCACCGCTTCCATCGTTGTCGAACAGAATGTGCACCGGCCGCTGGGAATCGTAGCGTTGACCGACGGTGCCCGGCGCCCCGGTTCGGTTTCGAATGTTGCGGCCGCGCCCAGCACTGCCTTCGCTTACGACCAGAAAATTGCCGGCTCCAATCACATTGTTTTTGCGGGGCAGATAACGCCCGATGAAGATTCTCCCGCAGGTGGAATTGCCAGCGTCTGGCTGCCGACCGGTTCGTCGGAATCGGGGCCTTCGAGCACATTGGTATTGCGCGAAGCCAAAGTGGGCAACAATGGGCTGACTTTCCGTGGCATTCGCCTCGATCAGACCGAAACCCTCGCGTTGGGCAGCCGTTTTCTGGTGCGCGCCGGTGGAGAATATGTTTTGGTTGGATTGGGTGCGCCTGCTTCCGGCCTGCGTGCGCGCGTGAAGCTTGAGACTCGCGTCACCTCGAATTGGTACGCGGATGCGATCTATGCAGCCCTGCCCAATGGCACCACTCCGAATGACGCTTTGAATGCCGCACTGGAAGGAATGGACGCCCCTGGAGTTCTGACCGACGCGCTGAACCAGCTGGATGCTTTCCCCGCGCTCCTGATGCGGCGAGGCCGGCCTGTTCTGGAGAGCGGGCGCCACGAAGAATTGGCTGCGGAGCGGAAGATGGGAACCCGCGGGGTCTTCCAGATCGCCGCGTTTCATGACGACTATAGTCACGTGGCCCTGTTTGGCCGTGGCAGCAGCTTGCCCCCCGAGGAATTTTTCCAGGATTTCTTTTCGAAGGGTTTTGCCTATGACGGCGGCGCTTCCAGCGATTGGGGTGGCCGTATCGCCCTCCGTGAAAAGCTGAACGACGAACTTGAACTTACCGCCATCTATGCATTTTCTGGTGCCCTGGTTCCGGTAGCGGAGATGGATGGCGGCCTGCGGGATGGCCTGCGCAATGCCCAACGTCAGTCTGTCGCCGCAAAAGTCACCGCCCGAATTCCCAAGAGCGGCACTCACCTTACCGCCGGCTACAAGTGGATCAACGACACGGCTCTTTCGAGGGTGGACCCGTACGGCGAAGCTGCTTATCAGGTAAGCCCCTACTTGAATGTGGGCATCCGGCAACCTCTGCCCCGTATGCTGTTCGGTCGCTGGGAAGCCAACGCCGAATGCGACAACCTGCTTGCACAGGGTTACTTCTCTCTGAACACCAGAGATGGCCAACTGCTGCTGGTCCCCGCCTTTAGGAGTTTCCGGGGTGGCGTGAGCCTTCAGTTTTAGCGATTTTGGGACCTCTCGAAATCCGTATCCTATCTATTGAAAACGGGATGCGACCCGCCCACTGCCCGGAAGGCATCTTTAAGTTATTTATTTGCATCCTGTTATGGCGTTAGGCATCTACTAAAGATTGGAACACCAGTTGCAGAAATTGAACTAAGGTTAGGTGCGAGCTTTTCAAGGCTGCGATGCGACAGAATCTTCGTGTTCGGGTAGGTGCGGTTGTGCTGGCGTTAGCCACGCTGGCAGCTATCGTCTTTGCCTGGCTGAATTTCGTGCAGCGCTCGCGCTATGAGCAAGTAGACGACGGCGTAGCCTGGTCGGATGGCGCGGTTGGCGTCGAAGCCTGGAAGGTCGCCGCCGACTCTCCCGCCTCCGCGGCCGGAATTCATTCCGGAGACATTTTGCTCGCGATCAATGACGTTGCGGTGCCGCGCGCCGCTTCCGTGGCCAATCGTCTGTATCGCGCCGGGCTCTGGACGCAACTTCGCTATAAACTTTCCCGCAACGGCGAGGAATTTGAAACTCGCCTGATCACCACCCCGCCCCATAAACCCATCACCGTCGAAAATTATCTGCGTGTCGTTGGCTTGCTGTATCTCTTCATTGGGCTATTCATATTTGCCCGGCGTTGGAACGCGCCGCGTGCCGTGCATTTCTACGTTTTTTGTCTGGTCTCCTTTGTTGTTTGTTCGTTCCATTACAGCGGCAAGCTGGACACCTTTGATCTCGAAGTCTATTGGTCTGGTGTTTTCGCTGGGTTGTTCGCGCCGGCTCTCTTGCTGCATTTCGCGCTGGTCTTTCCGGAGCGGCCGGAAACTTCGCGTAAATCCCTGCTGAAATTCGCCGGGGTTTACCTCCCGCCGCTGGCACTGCTTGGGGTCCATATTCTGGTGGCATTGAATGCCGCGGGTTTCGTCCCCACGACTCGCTCCCGAGTGGAGCTGGACCAACTGGAGCTCGGCTTCCTGGCATTTTATTTCCTCGCGGCCGGATTTATTTTCAATCTCAGTTACCGGCGCTCGCGCTCCGGCGTCTTGCGGCAACAGTTGAAGTGGCTGACCGGTGGAACTCTTGCGGGCAGCTTGCCGTTCACGCTGCTGTACATCATTCCCTATATTTTTGACGCTGCCACGCTGCCCTGGATGCAGTTCTCCGCGCTTAGCCTGGTGCTGATTCCGCTCTGCTTCGGTTACGCCATCATCCGTTACCGGTTGATGGACGTGGACATCATCTTCAAGCGCGGCTTGGCGTATACGGCGGCAACCGCGGCCGTGGCCGCGGTGTACTTCGGATTGGTTGCGTTGATTGCGCAGATCTTTCACGAACAGACCACCGGCTCCGTCGGCGGCATGATCGCCATTGTTGTTGCGGCATTCCTCTTCCAGCCGTTCCGCGAAGGTATCCAGGCGCGTCTCGACCGCTTCTTCTATCGCGACCGCCTTGATTACCGCCGCACGCTGATCGAATTTGGCCGCACCCTTACGAACGAAGTGCGCCTGGAACCCATGCTCGGCTCGGTGATGGATCGCGTTTCGCAGACGCTGCTTGTCGATCGACTGGCCATCTTCGTCGAGGATGCGCAGAATCCTGGAGAGATGCGCCTGGCCCGTTCGATGGGAGTGCGCCTGAGCGAGCGCCTTGACCTGAGCTTTCTGAAATCAGCCACGCCGGAACTTGCGAATAACACGATTTTCTTCGAGTCATCCCGCAGCGTGCCGGATGTGGCGGATTCCGTGCGCCGCACGATTGAGCAGCTTGACCTGAACTACTTCATTCCTTGCCGCATACGGGAGCGCACCGTGGCCTTCCTCGGCCTCGGGAAAACGGTGGACGGTGATTTCCTGTCGAGCGATGACGTTGAGCTGGTGCAGACCATCGCCGGATACCTGGCTATCGCGCTGGACAATTCGCAGTTGTATACCTCGCTCGAGCAGAAAGCCTTCGAAGTGGCGCGCCTGAAAGATTTCAGCGAAAACATCGTGGAATCGCTCAACGTGGGCGTTCTGGCAGTCGATCTTTACGGCACAGTTGAAGCGTGGAACAGCCGCATGGAACAGCTCTTTCGAGTGTCGCGCAACGACGCGGTGGGCCAGCCGCTTGCCGGCCTTCTGCCTGTGGAGCTCGTGCAGGAAATTTCCAGCCGCGGCGATGCCGAGCAGGTCACGGGGATCTACAAACAAAGATTGCAGCACCAGGGCCTCTCGATGGTGGTGAACGTCTCCATCACGCCGCTGGTCAGCAAGGCCGGCGAACGCATCGGGCGCTTGCTGCTGTTTGACGACGTGACGCAGCGGGAGCGCATGGAAGAGCAGATGTCGCAAACGGAGAAGCTCACGTCGCTCGGCCTGCTGGCAGCCGGTGTCGCCCACGAAGTGAACACGCCGCTGGCCGTGATCTCCAACTACATTCAGATGCTGGCCAAGCAGATGCCGGAGGGCGATCCGCGGCAATCCATCATCGAAAAAATTGTGAAGCAGACTTTCCGCGCCAGCGAAATCGTGAACAACCTGCTGAATTTTTCGCGCACCGGCCCAAGCGCACTCGCGGATGTGGACGTCAACCGCGTGGTGGAAGAAACGCTTTCCCTGGTTGCCCACCCGCTGAAAACCTCGCAAATCCAGGTCGTGAAGCATCTCACCGACGATTTGCCGGCGGTCCGCGGCTCCGCCAACAAGCTGCAGCAGGTGTTTCTGAATCTTTTTCTGAATGCGCGCGATGCCATGCCCACCGGCGGAATTCTGGAAGTCCGCACCGGCGCCCATAATGGCAGCGTGGAAATTGAAGTGGCGGACACGGGCAACGGGATTCCCCGCGACCACATCCATAAGATATTTGACCCTTTTTTCACGACCAAGCCCGGAGGCCGCGGCACCGGCCTGGGCCTCTCCGTGAGCTATGGGATCATCAAAGAACATGCCGGTAAGATCGATGTGCGCTCCGCCCCCGGGCGAGGAACATCCTTTCACGTTGAATTTCCGGCCGTGAGGAAAGCGGTTCATGCCTAAAGGCTCGATTCTGGTTATTGACGACGAAGCGGAAATTCGCGAGGGGCTGGAACTCCTTCTGAAAACCGAGGGGTATCAGGTTTCCATGGCGGATACCGGGCAATCCGGACTTGCGCGCCTGGGGGAACATCCGTACGACCTGCTGCTTCTGGACGTAAGCTTGCCGGATCGCAACGGAATCGAACTGCTTAAAGACATCCGCCGGCAGAATCCCAATCTCCCAATCGTGCTCATCACCGCCTACGGCTCCATCGAAATGGCGCGAGCCGCGTTCAAGAGCGGCGCGATGGACTACATTACCAAGCCGTGGTCCAACGACGAATTGCTGGCGCAGGTGGCGCAAGCTGTCGAGGCGCATCGCCTGCGCGAGGAAAACGTTCAGCTGAAGCGGGCGCTGAAGCAGCGCTTCAATTTCCCCAACATCATCGGCAAAAGCGAAAAGATGCTAACGCTGTTTGACCTGGTGGCGCAGGTTGCGCCATCCAGGTCAACGATCCTGATCAGCGGAGAGAGCGGCACAGGGAAGGAATTGATCGCGAAAGCGATTCACTCGGCCTCCACCCGCGCCGATCGCGCTTTTGTGCCGGTCAACACCGGGTCCATTCCTGTCGACCTGCTGGAATCGCAACTCTTCGGCCACGTGAAGGGCGCTTTCACCAGCGCCGTCGCTAGCAAAAAAGGCCTTTTCGAAGTCGCCGACCAGGGAACTATCTTCTTCGACGAAATTGCCACCGTTAGCCCGGAGACCCAGGCCAAGCTCCTGCGCGTGATTCAAGAGCGCGAATTCATGCGCCTCGGCGGCACGGAACAACTCAAGGTGGACGTGCGCATCGTCGCGGCCTCCAACATTGATCTGCTCTCGTTGGTGAAGGAAGGGCGATTCCGCGAAGACCTCTATCACCGCCTTAACGTTATCCACCTTCACCTGCCTCCGCTGCGTGAGCGCCGCGAAGATATTCCGATACTGCTGGCGCATTTCCTGGAACGATTCTGCACGGAAAACACCAAGCCTCTGCGAATGTTCACACCGTCTGCGATGAAATTGCTGATGGACTATGATTGGCCGGGCAACGTTCGCGAACTGGAAAATGTTGTGGAACGCGCCGTGGTGCTATCCACGCAGGAGCGCGTGGACGTCGACCTGTTGCCCGAATCCGTGCGCAGCAAGGAAATTGTCCGTGGCGTCCGCTTGCAGCTTTCGGAATTTCTGCCGCCGTTGCCGGGCGAGGCGGGCGCTCGAACCGCCGCCGATAATCCGACTCCTTCACTCTTTCAGATCATCGACGAAGTCGAGCGCCGCATAATCGTTGACATGCTGGAGCGCACAGGATGGAATCAAACGGAAGCCGCGGAGCGTTTCCTGATTCCACTTTCCACGTTGAACCAGAAAATCAAGCGCCTTGGTATTGACGTGCGCCGCCGCGGGCGCGTGGAAGAAAGCCAAGTCGCCTGGTCCGGGAAATAGTCCAGGGAGCAAACTGTTCCAAACTGGAACGAAGTTTTTCACTCCCTGTTCCAATTTATTCTTGCTTCTACTGTTCTCTCTAGGCACAGTAATTTGCGATGATCCTGCGCCTTTCGGATTCCCTCTCACGAGGCTTGCTCGTCATCGGTTCTCTGCTCGTTGCGCTATGGGTGTCTTTTTTCGGCGTGCGTTCGGGCATCGCGGGGCTTGCGGCGGACGGCAAATCCATCAACGAGCTGCAATGGGCTGTTCGCCTGGAGTCGGGCAATCCTGAATATTGGTATCGGTTGGGACACTATCAACAATTCAATCTGGAACAGCCCGATGTAGCAGCTGCGGTCGACTCTTACCAAAAAGCAATCGCGTTGAATCCCGGTTACACCGAAGCCTGGTTGGATCTCGGCGCGGCATACGAACTTGATGGAAACACAGCATCGGCGCAGGGTGCTTTTTTGCGCGCGAAGAAATCGTACCCCGCCTCCGCCGATGTCGCGTGGCGCTACGGAAATTTTCTTCTTCGCGAAGGCACGTTACCGGAAGCCTTTGCGGAACTTCGGCTCGCCCTGCAGTCGGACCCAAAGCGCGCGGGTGCAGTCTTTTCTCGCGTGTATCGCGCCGACCCGGACATCGACGCCATTTTGAACGACCTACTTCCGCCGATCCCTTCCGTTTATGTTGACGCGATTGCCGAAGCGGTGGATTCGCAGCAGTTGGCGGTGGCGCAAACGATCTGGATACGGCTGACAAAGCTCCATCCGCAGCTGCAATTGCGGCAATTCAACAACCTCGTCGGCATTCTGATGGCGCGTCACGACTACGAGGCCGCGCGCCGGATCTGGGACCAGGGCACGGCCACCATGAACCTGCCTCCGCTGGTTCAACCCCGGGATTCGGTTCTCTGGGATCCCAGTTTTGAGTCCGGCCTCAGCAACGATTCTTTTGCATGGTTTTTTCACGCGCTGGTGGAGGGAGTTCACACCGAGATTGACACCAGCGAGAAGCTTTCCGGGAAGCAGTCGCTTCGGTTGACTTTCGACGGCAAGCACAACCCAGGATCGGATCTTGCTTGCGCTTCGGGGCCCGTGATTCCAGGCACGAAATATCTTTTTTCCGGCTGGGTAAAGACAAAAGACCTAACTGGTGACCAGGGAGTTCGATTCCACCTGAGACCCATCGGGAATATTCAGTTCCCGCCGGAATCCACGCGCGACATCCACGGCACGACGGCGTGGACTTCCATCGAACAGGATTGGACCGCGGGGCCGGGTATCCGCCTTGTGCAGGTCTGCGTCACCCGGGAGCCCAGCACGGATGCCGACATTCATATTTCCGGCGATGCCTGGGTGGATGATGTAACGCTTGTGCCGAAGGCAGTGGAGCGCCGGCGGCCATGAAAATCTTGCGAATCGGGATCTGCGTGCTGCTGACGTTCGCGGTTCTGGCGTTTGGAGCGGTAGAGGAGTGGTCGCAGGGAATTCTGGAAGTGTGCTTTGCAGCGCTGCTGGTGATCTGGGCGCTGCGAACGTTTGCCTGGAAGCAGGAGGTGATTACATTTTCTCCCCTGTTGCCTCCGCTTCTGGTGTTTTTGCTGCTGACGCTGGTCCAGTTGATTTTCCACCGGACCGCCTCGCCCTACGACACACGGATGCAGCTGCAGTTGCTGATCGTCTACATCATCCTGCTGGTTCTTTTGCCCCAGGCGTACTACCGCATGAACCACTGGAGAGGCCTTCTGTGGTTCCTGATGTCGCTGGGATTCTTCGTTTCCGTCTTCGGCATCCTGCAGTACCTCACGTTCAACGGGAAGCTGTATTGGTTCCGGGTAATGCGTTATGGGGGCCAGGCATTTGGGCCCTACGTGAACCGCAACCACTTCGCCGGGTTCGCGGAAATCCTGATTCCTGTCGCGCTGGTGCCGCTGGTGCTGGGAAAAGTCCGGCGGGAGCGCCTGTTCCTGGTGGGCTTGTTCGCGGTGGTGCCCATCGTGGCTCTGCTGTTGTCGGCCTCCCGTGCCGGCATCATCAGCTTTGCGGTGCAACTGCTGATTCTCTTCTCGCTCCTGCTGGTCCGGCGCCTTCAGAGCAAATACATGCTGGCCGGCGGTGTTCTGGTGCTTTGCGCGATCCTGGCGGTTTCCTGGATAGGTGTTCAGGAAGTGCTGCAGCGATTCGCCAACTACCAGTCAATGGATGTCACCGGGGGGAAGCGGGCGTCCATGCGGCATGACACGTTTCGGATCTTCCTGGAGCACCCGGTCCTGGGCACCGGCCTGGGCACGCTGCAGATGGTCTTCCCGCCCTACGAGTCCAACTACGACGCAAGAATTGTGAACCACACCCACAACGACTATCTGGAGGTCTTAGCGGAAACGGGTCTGGCTGGCGGAATCTGTTGCCTGTGGTTCTTGGCGATTCTATTCATCGAGTCGGTCAAGGGGCTGAAAGATCTCGGCGGCTCGTTTGGGGCGGCGTTGAACCTGTCGGGGCTTGTCGGTTGTTGTGGGCTATTGGTGCATAGTTTAGTAGACTTTAATCTTCACATCCCAGCCAACGCCCTGTTGTTTTTCGTGTCGGCTCATCTGGCAACCGCCCGCCTGCAAGCGTCGACACCGGGAATTCCGGAAAGCTCCCCGCCCCGCCGGAAAACCAGAAAAGTAGAGGCCAGTTAATGGTGTCAGACTGTATAATGCCGATGGGGGGTCACCCACTCTGATGGTCCCATATTCAACCATGGGACGGCGCTGCCTCTTTCTCTGCGCCGTTGCCGCAAGTTTCTTCAGTGCGCCTTTCGCCCTGCGCGCCCAGCAGAACGTCACTGTCGGTGAAACTCCTCAACAAGTAAACGATCGCATCCATACACTCACGATGGGCTCGAAGAGCTCTGCTCCCCACGACTACGTGATTGGCAACGGAGACCTGCTGGATATATCCGTTTTTGATGTGCCGGAGCTTTCGAAAGAAGTGCGGGTCAGCCAGACCGGCACGATCAGCATTCCGCTCATTCCCGTTCGCCTGCGCATTGCAGGTCTGAGCGAAACGCAAGCGGAAGAAAAAATTGCGGAACTCCTGGAAGCCAACGGCCTGGTTTCGCACCCCGAGGTCGGCGTGGCTGTAAAGGAACATCGCAGCCAGCCGATTACCGTGGTCGGCGCGGTCACGCATCCGATGGTTTATCAAGCCGACCGCGATGTCACTTTGCTGGAAGTTCTTGCCGAAGCGGGCGGCATCGCCAACGACGCCGGTGACATCGTAATTGTGACCCGCCATCGGACTTTTAGCCTGGTAGAAGTTGCCAATCCAGAAACCAACCCTGGGACTGCTGCGCCGGGTTCGGGCGAGCCGCCGCCGCTTACTCCACCTGCCTCCCAAGCACCTGCGGAGAAAACGGCCGATGTTTCTACGAAGACTCAGTCCTTTCCGTCCGCTGAAGAATTGGCACAGGCAAAACCGCCTGCCACCCCCGCCAGTGCCGACACTGCCGGTGGTCCCGCAACTCCGGACTCCACGACCATTACCATTAACTTGAACGATCTCCTGGAGACGGGTGACACGCGCAACAACATCTTTTTGCAATCCGGCGACGTCGTCACCGTGCCGCATGCGGGGATTGTATATGTTCTGGGAGCGGTCACTCGCCCGGGCGGCTTTGTTGTTTCCAACGACCGCACACAACTCACGACCTTGAAAGTGCTATCGCTCGCCGGCGGGCTCACCAACATCGCCAAGACCCAGCATGCGGTGATTATCCGCAAGGATGACACCGGCAAGCAGATCGAAACCCCGGTGGACTTGAAGAAAGTTTTGAACCGGGAATCCGAAGACATCACCATGCGCCCGAGCGATATTCTTTTTGTTCCGGATGACAAGACCAAGCAGGCGTTGTTAAAAGCCTTGGAAATTGGACTGGGTATTGGCGCGGCGGTGGCGGTATTCCGGCTGGCGTACCACTAAGAACGGACTATGATCGAAGACGCAAAACTGATTCCCAGAAATCCCGGAAGCAACGGGTCGGTTGATGTGCTGCCGGCGTCGACGCGCGTGCCGGCGATTGATCTCTCCCCGCGGGAGCCGCACCTTTACGACTACCTGCTGATTCTGCGCAAGCACCAGTGGCTGATTCTGTCTTTCCTGCTGACTGTCGTAACCATCGTCAGTATCGCTACATTCCGCATGCGCCCGGTATACGTCGCCAGGGCCACCATTGAGATCGATCGCGAGAACAACAACATCCTTCCGTTCCAGGGCGCCGACTCCTACGATTCCATGATGGATCTCGACAACTACATCGAGACCCAATCCAAGGTTCTTACCAGTGAAACCTTGGCTCTTCAAACCATTCGCAACACCGGGCTCGCTGCAAACCCCGAATTTTCCGCCGGAGGCATCCCCTCGGAAGCCATCGCCACCGGCTCGCTTGCCAACCAAAAGCGTCCTCCGGAAGTCGCCGCGTTCCTGGGCAGCTTGAGCGTGAAGCGCATTCCGTCCAGCCGGCTCATGGAAGTAAGTTATGAATCCACCGACCCTGTGTTGGCCGCCCGGATTTTGAACGCTCACCTCGAAAATTTTAAAGCGCAGAATATCCAGAGCCGTTATGAAGCCACCCTTGAAGCAACCCGCTTCCTTACTTCGCAGCTCAACGAACTAAAGCTCACCGTGAAGCAGTCCGAGGATGCCCGCATCAATTACGAGCGGCAGAACCAGATCTGGAGTGTGGACGACAAATCCAACATCACCACCCAGCGCCTGGCGGACCTGGACAAGCAACTTACCGACGCGCAGGGCGAGACTTTGAAGAAGCAGGCGCTTTACGAGTACGCAAAAGCCGGCGACATCGATGCCGTTCCGGAAATTCGCGCTGATGCCCTTTTGCAGGATTTGCAGAAGAAGCGCGCTGAGCTGGCCGTGCAGTATACCGAAGCCGTCAACCAGTACGGGCCCAATTTTCCCAAAGTGCAGCGTCTGCAATCCCAGATGAAGGAAGTGGAAGATCAGATTGCCCGCGAAAGCAGAGGCATCATCCTCCAGCTGGAGAGCGACTATCGCGAAGCCAAACAACGCGAAGAACTGATTCGCCAGGCACTGGAAGTGCAAAAGGCCGAGACCAACAACATGGCCGAGAAGATGGTCCAGTACAACATCCTCAAGCGAGAATCGGAAGCCGACAAAACTCTCTATGAAGGACTGTTGACCAAATTGAAGGAAGCAGGCATCTCCGAAGGACTGAAATCTTCCAACCTTCGCGTCGTTGACCCGGCCATGATTCCTTCTTATCCTTCGCGGCCTGCCAAGGCCCGCAATATCGCGCTCGCCTTCCTCGTGGGCCTTGTCGGAGGTATTGGCCTCGCACTCTTGCGGGAATACCTCGATAACACGGTGAAGACTCCCGACGATATCGAAACGCTCTCGCGATTGCCCAGTCTTGCCGTCGTTCCAGCCTTTGGAGACGGCGCAGGTCGCCAGCGTCGAATGGGCATATTCGGCGGCTCTGCCGCGAATGGCCACGAGAAGCGCATCGAACTTGTAGCGCAGCATCTGCCAAAATCGCAGATGTCGGAAGCTTTCCGCGCGCTGCGGACTGCTTTGCTTCTCTCGCAGCCGGATCACCCGCCGCAGGTCATCCTCGTAACCAGCGCCCTTCCGCGCGAGGGCAAAACCACGGCTGCGGCCAACCTGGCCGTTACCCTGGCGCAACTCGGCGACAAAACGGTTCTCGTCGATGCCGACCTTCGCAAACCCGGCGTTGGCCGATTGCTGAATCTGGGCACCGGTAAATACGCCGGGCTAAGCTCCTATCTCGCGGGAGTCTCCACACTGGATCTGGTGACCGTACCGCACCCGGCGATTCCGAATCTTGCTGCCATTCCCACCGGACCGCTGCCGCCCAATCCGGCAGACCTTCTCTCTTCGCACAAACTCGCGGACGCAATCGCTGAACTCCGCACCAAATACAAATTTGTTGTGATTGACTCGCCGCCGATTATGGCCGCAACAGACGCTGTGATCTTGTCCGTACAGGCGGATGGCGTGCTGCTCGTGGTGCGCTCCGGCGAGACGCCGAAAGAGGCGTTTACGCGCACGTGCGACCTCCTCACCAGCGTCAAGAGTCGCCTGCTGGGTGTGGTGCTCAACGCCGTGGATGCCAGCGCCCCGGATTACTACTATTCCTATCGCTATTACCCCTATTCCTACGGCTACGGCCCACAGGAAGCCCTGGAATTGGGGCACGAAGAAGCCCCCGAGCATGTCCCCTCCAAGCCCCTGGACCGGGACGATTCGGACAAACTCTAGGAGGTGTTGTGCGATATCTGATCACGGGCGGCGCAGGTTTCATCGGTTCGCATCTTGCCGAGCGCTTGCTGGAAAAGGGCGAGCAGGTGGTGCTGCTGGATAATCTTTCCACCGGCAGCATGGAGAATATTCGCCACCTCAAAGGCTCCGAACGGCTCGAATACCATCTTGATGGCATTGAGAACAGGCAGATCCTTGCGGAATTGGTGGATGACGCCGATGTGATCGTTCACCTGGCGGCTGCGGTTGGCGTGAAATTAATCGTGGAAAGTCCTGTCCGCACGATTGAGACGAACGTCAACGGGACGCAGATGATTCTGGAAGCGGCCTCCAAAAAGAAAAAGCTCGTTCTGATCGCCTCCACTTCCGAAGTCTATGGGAAAAACACCAACGTGCCTTTCCACGAAGACGCGGACCTGGTGTTGGGCGCCACCACAAAGGGACGCTGGAGCTATGCCGCTTCCAAAGCCCTCGACGAATTTCTGGCGCTCTCTTATTGGAAAGAAAAAAAGCAGCCCGTAATCGTTGTCCGCTTTTTCAACACGGTCGGCCCGCGGCAAACCGGGCGCTATGGCATGGTTCTTCCCAACTTTGTGAAGCGCGCGCTCGATGGCCAACCCATCGAAGTCTACGGCAACGGTCAGCAGTCCCGCTGCTTCTGCGACGTCCGTGACACCGTGGAGGCCCTGCTCCGCCTGATGCCTCTGGCCAGCGCGGTGGGGGAAGTAATCAACATCGGGAACACCGAAGAAGTGACCATCGAGAACCTGGCGAAAATCGTCAAACACCGCACGGGGAGCCACTCTTCCATCGAGTTCGTGCCCTACGACAAGGCTTACGAGCCGGGCTTCGAAGACATGATGCGGCGCGTGCCCTCCATCGAGAAATTGCACGGCTTGACGGGATTTCGCCCTCAGACGAATCTTGCTGATATCATTGACCGTGTGTCGGCTTACTTTCGGCAAAAAGAAGGTTTGCTTTCCGGGGCAGCCGTGGCCAAGCGCTCGGCGAGTTGAACGCCTTCTGGATGCCGGTTGCAGAAATTAATTCATACATTCAGTAAGTATCCAGTTCAAAGCCATTTATGCTTCCGCGCAGGGCGGCTGGATAACCACGAAGTGCTCCTCCGGTACCTCACGTGGCCCTGTAAGTTCGCTCCAATCAAAGGTGCCTGTGCTCTCCTTGAATGCTGAGTCGCAAACGAGACCTCGCGCGCTGGAGCGCGCACTTCTGGCGTTGTTTCTTCTTTCGCTTCCTTTAGTGAACCCTTGGGTTCGCGGCGATGGCGTTGGTTACTACGCCTACGCTCGCGCCCCGCTCATCGAACACACCCTGGATTTCACCCACGACTACCAGGCCGCCAACAAAAGTTTTCGCGAAGGGCGCCTCGACGAATCCGGCCAGCCGAAGGCCACGTTCCGTACCATCACGGGGCACCTCGAAAATCATTTCACCGTCGGCCCCGCGCTGCTTTGGTCGCCATTCCTGCTCGTTGCGCACGTGGGTGTGTTGCTGGCGCGGGAGTTCGGTTCCAGTGTTGCGGCGGATGGCTTTTCCGCGCCGTACCGTTACGCTATGGCATTCGGCACCGCGCTCTACGGTTTTCTCGCTTTGCTCTTTTCTTTCCGGCTCGCCCGGAAATATGTCGATTCTTTGTGGGCATTTGTCGCCACACTCACGATCTGGTGGGCCAGTTCGCTTCCCGTATACATGTATTTCAACCCTTCATGGTCGCATGCGCACTCCGCTTTCATGGCTGCGCTTTTTCTTTGGTACTGGGAACAAACCCGCGACGGACGCACATTGCGACAGTGGATCATTCTTGGGCTGATCACCGGCCTCATGCTGAACGTCTACTACCCCAATCTGATGCTCGTTGCCGTACTGCTGGTGGAAGCACTCTGGCAATACCGCGAATATTTCCGCGACACCCGGGAACTCGATACCGGCAGGATTCTTTCGTTGCTTTCCAGGCAACTTCTCTTTGGCGTCACAGTATGCATTTGTCTCCTGCCGACCTTCATTTCCCGGTTGATTGTCTACGGTGGGCCTTTCAAGACCGGTTATCTTCCCCTGCGCGATTTCCTCTGGGGGTCGCCCGTCTTCCTGAAGGTGCTTCTTTCCGCCAACCATGGTTTGCTTTCCTGGACTCCGGTCCTGGTCTTCTCGCTGCTGGGCCTGCTGTGGTTTGCCCTCCGGTCGCCTCGCATTGGCGGCCCATTTCTAGCGGCAACGGTTGCTTTCTACCTGTTCATCTCCATTTATCCGGATTGGGCGGGAATCTCTTCCTATGGAAACCGGTTTTTCATTTCGCTCACGTCACTCTTCGTTTTCGGTCTGGCGATCACCCTGGAAATCTGCGCCGGGCGGCTCTCGAACCAGCGCGTGGCCTTGCTCGTCTCTACCGCCGTGTTGGCGTGTTTTACGCTCTGGAATTTGGGCATGATTTATCAGTGGGGCACGCATTTGATTCCTGCCCGCGGTTCAATCTCTTTTTCGGAGGCCGCTTCCAACCAGTTTTATGTGGTTCCGCGCCAGATCTCTTCACGCTTGCGTTCTTATTTTTTCCACCGGGGAGACATGATGCGCCAGATCGAACAAAAAGATATTGAGCAACTACAGAAGGACGCGCAACCGTAGCTGGCGCCTAAAATGCGAAACTCGCCGCGTCACTCGCCTCCTTCTCCGTCTCGTTTAACCGATTCTGTTACCCTGTGATGGACAGCAAATCGCATCCGGTATTTTGCCTTTAAATGGCTTCGGTGACCTCCAATCCGTCCACCGCCGGCCCGCTGGCGAACCGCCCGCCGGGCTCCTTGACCCTGCGCATTGAGCCGTCTCGCACCTGGTTCGAACTACGACTGCACGAGTTGTGGAAATATCGCGAGCTGCTCTTTTTTTTCATCTGGCGTGACGTTAAGGTTCGCTACAAGCAGACGGCCATCGGCGTCTCCTGGGTGATCGTGCAGCCACTGCTCACTATGCTGGTCGCCACCCTCTTTTTCGGCAGGCTTGCCAAGCTGCCTTCTCAGGGACTCCCCTATTCCGTCTTCTGCTTCGCGGCGCTGGTGCCCTGGACGTATTTTTCCACCGCACTCGTTCTCGCCACCAATGTGGTGGTGGAAAATCAGCGGGTGATCACCAAGGTTTATTTTCCGAGGCTCATTTTGCCAGTCTCCGCTTCGCTTTCCGGCCTGGTGGATTTCGGCATCGGCTTTGTCGTGCTTCTGATCTTTACATTCGCCCACGGCATCCGGCCGGCCTGGACGCTTGCGCTTCTGCCTCTCTTCCTGCTTCTCGCCGTTTTCACCGTCCTCGGTGTCGGCCTTTGGCTTTCCGCACTGAACGCGCTCTATCGCGACGTCAAATACCTCACTCCGTTCATTGTCCAGTTCTGGACACTGGCCTCACCCGTCTACTATTCCAGTTCCATGGTTCCTGCACGCTACCGCTGGCTCTACGGCTTGAACCCCATGGCGGGTGTGATCGACGGCTTTCGCTGGGCTCTTACTGGCACCGGACAGGCTCCAACAGCCACGCTTCTCGCTTCTTCCCTCATCGTCTGCTTTGTGTTTTTCGGCGGCCTGGTCTTCTTTAATTACATGGAAGGGAGCATCGCCGACCGCGTATGACCACCGCCGTCATTGAAGCCCATGGCCTTAGCAAGCGCTACGAGCGGGGCGCGCTCTCTTCCTCCGGACTTCTCCGTGACTCACTGGCGCGCACCCTGCGGGCCCCCTGGAAGCTGTTTCAGCGGCAAAAACCGGATACTTTCTGGGCGCTCAACGATGTCTCCCTGCAAGTCGGCCAGGGTGAAGTGCTGGGGCTGATCGGGCGCAACGGTTCCGGCAAAACCACCCTGCTGAAGATTCTTTCCCGCATCACCCGCCCCACTTCAGGCTGGGCGGAAATTCACGGTCGTGTCGGCAGTCTTCTGGAGGTAGGCACGGGCTTCCACCCCGAACTTACCGGCCGTGAGAACGCTTATTTAAGCGGCGCTATCCTGGGCATGAGCCGTCAGGAAATCACCCGCAAGTTCGACGAAATTGTGGCCTTTGCGGAGCTCGAGAAATTTATTGACACTCCCGTGAAGCATTATTCCAGCGGCATGTACGTCCGGCTCGCCTTCGCGGTTGCCGCGCACCTGGAGCCGGAGATTCTGCTGGTGGACGAGGTACTTGCCGTCGGCGATGCGAAGTTTCAGAGGAAATGCCTCGGCAAAATGGGAGACGTAGCCCGTGCCGGCCGCACGATTATTCTGGTCAGCCACCAGTTGAATCAGATTCGCAGGCTGTGTAATCGGACTGCGTGGGTCGACTCCGGCGAGTTGCGCCAGACCGGCCCAACCGCCGAGGTCGTCAGCGCCTACGAGACCGCCATGACCTCCCCCGATCGCGGTTCTGATGAGCGCAGTTTTGACAATCTTCACGGCGCGCGCTTTCAGTCTTGGGAATTGATCGACCCTGCATCAGACTCACCCCATACGCTTGTCTCCAGCGGTCCTATAAAAATTCAATTCTCGCTTGACGTGCGTCAGCCGATTCACCATGGCCATCATGGCGTCACGCTCTATAACGCCGAGCGACAGATCGTATGGGGCTGGGCGACGGATGATCTGGAGTTTCCTCGCGGCCAGGTCGACCTGGTTTACGAATTCCCTTATTTGCCGATCAAACCGGGGACATACTCGTTTCAGGTCAGTTTGTGGAGCGATGGCCAGAACGTGGATTTGTGGGAGGCCGTACCGGACATGCTCGTCGCGACGGAAAATTTCCAGCATCGCCGTGACGAGTGGAGTGGCTATTTGAACCTTCCGTCCGTCTTTTCGTGGATCCCAAAATGAGCGAAATCCCTGTGGCGAATCAGGTTGTCACTTGCGAGTGGATGGGCCTTCTGCGAAGGTGGCGCTATGCAGGCACAAGCGGGGCGCAACCGGCGAAATCATGCTGACCTTTTTTTCCACTCCGAAGCCGTTTCAGGGTCACATTGACGTGATCCAGCGCAATGCACTGCGCAGTTGGCGGCAGATTCACCCCGACGTTGAGATCTTGCTGTTTGGCGATGACGCAGGCGCCGCGGAGGTATGCTCAGAGCTTGGTCTTCGCCATGTTCCAGCGGTACGCAAGAATCGTTTTGGCACAAAATATCTTGCCAGCATTTACGATCAGGCACAGGAGATCGCGCGGCACGATCTGCTCTGCCACGTAAACTGCGATATTCTTCTGCTCGAGGATTTTCCGCAGGCTATCCAGCGTGTCTCTGGCCAGCCTGAACCATTTCTGCTCGCCGGCCGCCGCTGGGATGTGGATATTCGCGAGCCGCTCCATTTTGACCGCCCGGGCTGGCAAGAAGAAGTTCGAACGCTGGCCATCCGCACGAACCGCCAGCGGCCCTCGCAGTGGATTGACTACTTCGTCTTCCGCAAGGGATTGTTCCATAACCAAATTCCCGAATTCGTGATCGGCAGGCCCGGTTGGGACAACTGGCTGCTCTGGTTTGCCCGAAGCGCCGGCGCCCGCTTGATTGACGCATCGGCGATGGTGCGTGCCGTGCACCAGAATCACGATTATGGGTATCACCCCGAAGGAGAAAAAGGCGTTTGGGAGGGCGAGGAAGCACAGGAGAATTACGCCTTGCTCCACGGTCATCGCAGGTTTCGCACGCTCGATAACGCCACCCATCTCTTGAAACCGGACGGGATGCACAGGAATCACCGCGATTGGTATGTGCAGGCCAAACGGGACGTTTACGATCGCCTCTCTCCCGCCTGGTTCCGCTTGTTGGACGTCACTCGGCCTCTGCGCCAGCGCATCGGCCTGCGCCAGAAAGGCAACCCTTCCGGATGAGCAGACTCTGGGTCACCTTTATAGGCGAACCAGGGCCTCCCCCATGTCCTGGGCCACGCGGTTTTTCTCCATTTCCGTTACAATTTTCCTGGCCCATTCCCCACGGACAGCAGGACTCGCCGTTAGAGAGTTGCGGCTTTTGATTGGCTCAGGCCGATTTATTTTCTGTACCGAGATATCCGTTTATTGCTGAGCACATAAATAACCTCGCTGCAGAAGTGGCCTGAGAGGAGGAACGCGCCTTGAACGTACTAGTCACGGGCGGCTGTGGTTTCATCGGCTCTCACGTTGCCTTGCATCTCCGCGAAGCGGGGAACAAGGTCGCCGTGATGGACAATCTGGTGCGCCGCGGCAGCGAAAAAAATATTCCGGTTCTCGATCGGCACGGCGTTACTTTTATTCATGGCGATGTCCGCAACCCCGAAGACCTGGCGAACCTCCCCTCCGGCATCGAACTAATCTGTGACGCTAGCGCACAGCCCTCCGTTGTCGCCGGTTACGCGAATCCGCTTTTTGACATCACCAACAATGGGCTCGGCGCCATTCATATTCTTGAGTATGTCCGTCCGCGGCGAATCCCTCTGATTTTCTGGAGTTCGAATCGGGTCTACGGCGCCGATCGTCTCAATGTTCTTCCCCGGAAGGAAACGAGTTCGCGGTTCGAGTACGATTCCGAAGCATGGAACCGCCTCCCGAGCGAACTGCGGCCCGCCGGCTTTCATCCGGTTCACGGCATTTCCGAAGGTTTTTCGATCGATGGCGGCCAACGTAGCATTTACGGTCTGAGCAAACTGATCGCCGACGCCGCGTGTCAGGAGTACGCTCAGGCCTACGATTTCCCCGTCGTTGTGAATCGTTTCGGCGTGATTTCGGGGATCGGCCAGTTCGGCCACGCAGACCAGGGTTGGGTCGTCTGGTGGGCCATCGCCCACTGGTTCAATTTGCCGCTTACTTATCTTGGCTGGCAGGGCAAACAAGTGCGCGACATCCTTTTCGTGGAAGACATGCTTTCCGTCCTCGATCTGGAGATCGCCAAAATTGCGCGTTTCCGCGGAGAAGTTTTTAATCTCGGTGGTGGTCCCGGGAACGCCATCTCTCTTCAGGAAGCCACGCGGTCGATGCAGGAACTCTCTTCGCGTTCCACCTCGATCACCGTTTCGGACCAGCCCCGCAGGGGAGACATTGCGCTCTACTGGACCGACAACCGCAAAGCTGGTGCGCAGTTTGGTTGGAATCCACGAACCGATTTGCGAACTGGATTCCAGCGGATCTTCGACTGGATCCGGAAGAACGAAACCGAATTGCGCATGCGTTACGTGCCCTAATTCGGTCCACATTGTATCCGCAACCCCTCTATGGCGTTACGGGTGGCGGATAAGAGAAAATATTGTGGGGCGAAGCGTTTCACTAATTTCCTAGCGGGAGTTTGATGTCGAACATGTCTTCAACCGTGAAAAAAATACTCGTGACCGGTTCCAGCGGGCTGATTGGATCCGAAGCAGTTGAGCATTTTGACCGGCAGGGACATACCGTAGTCGGTGTGGACAACAACATGCGGCGTGTTTTCTTTGGCGATCCCGGCGATACCGCGTGGAATCTGAAACGCCTTCGCAACGCCACCAGGAATTTTACCCACTTTAACATCGACATCCGCGACCGGGGTTCACTCGAAGAACTTTTTCGCAACCACACCTTTGACCTGATCATTCACTGTGCCGCCCAGCCTTCGCACGACAAGGCTCGCGACATCCCTATCCTTGATTTCGAGGTCAATGCTCTGGGCACCGTCAATCTGTTGGAAGCCACGCGCCTCCACTGCCCGAATGCCGTTTTTGTTTTTTTCAGCACCAACAAGGTTTATGGCGACGCGCCGAACGAGCTCCCGCTGAAAGAACTGGAAACCCGCTGGGAATACGCGAGATCCGAAGATTTCAATGGCATCGACGAAAACTGCCGCATCGACCGGACGCTCCACTCCCTTTTCGGCGCATCCAAGGCTTCCGCGGACCTGATGGCGCAGGAATATGGCAAGTATTTCGGCATGAAGGTGGGCGTTTTCCGCGGCGGTTGCCTCACTGGTCCTTCGCATTCCGGCGTCGAGCTGCACGGTTTTCTGTCCTACCTGGTGAAGGTGGCGCTTACCGGCGCCACATATAATGTGTTCGGCTACAAAGGCAAACAGGTTCGCGACAACATTCACAGCCACGATGTCGTTCGTGCAATCGAAGAGTTCGCAGCCAATCCCCGCCCGGGCGAAGTCTACAATCTCGGTGGAGGCCGGGAGAACAGCGTTTCCATGCTGGAAGCCATCGCCAAAATCGAGCAGATGGGCGGCAAGAAGCTCAACTGGAAATACGTCGACGAAAACCGCAAGGGCGACCACATCTGCTACATCTCAAATCTTGCGAAATTGCGCTCCCACTATCCCAATTGGTCCATCACCATCGGCCTGGATGAAATTCTTCGCCAGATCATCGCCGATCACGCCCAGCGCCTGCATACAGCCGGCTCGAAATAGGTGTCAGTGAGCGTTCGCCGCGTCCGGCAGCACACGATCAATGCTCACCTGTTTGTGGAACGGGGGCAATAGAGAGCTGTAAGGCACTACGCCAAATTTGCTGGCTTCGGTTTCAGGCGTCGGCGCGTACTCAAGCACATACTGTGGTTCAACGCTCGGAGTTTGCGACAATCCGGGGCGATACGCGCCCGGAGGATTCCGCACCCTGAAAAAATTCAAGTGCCCGCTCACCATTAATTCCGTCCAGGCGTTGTACTCAAACCCGGCGTCAATCGACGTGCGGGGTACGCCCGCAGCCTCCAGCGTTCGCGTCGCCTTAACTCGCGCTTCCGCGAGTGCCCATAGGTCCTGGGTGCTCGCGATCCCATAGAAGGCCAGTACGCACAAAAGCGCCCACGCGAAAGGCATCGCTGTTCGTCCGATCTCATCAGCACGAGGATTGTCTTTTGCAAACCATAGCAGAGCGACGGTTGCGGCCCACGGCATGATTGGCAGAAGATAGCGGTCGAAAATAGCAAAATCGGCGCCGCGAACGACAATCAGGGCAAAGTAAACGGCAGTGAACAATGACATGGCCGCCAGCAGAAACTCGCTGCTCGTGGGGCTTACCATAAGAGCTGTAATCCGCCGCGTCAGCCGCCGGATATTCCACATTTCTCCCGCAATTATGCAGACGGAAAAGTAGACAGCGACCGCGACCAAAGCCCGGATCGGGCTGGTGAGCACAATTGGCCGGCCTGGCAGGGGTGCGTCTCCATTGATTCCCTGCCAATTCAGCGTGCTCGTAATCCAGGGAATCGAGGCCAGAGAAGGATGAATGGCAATCGCTGCCAGAACCATCATCAGAAGCGCGGCGACCATTATTTTTCTGCCCCGCGGTCCTCGCCAGGTATCTTCAACCGAGCGAATCACCAGAGGAACCATGGCCGGCAGCACGAGCAGGACCAGCATCAAACCCACCCGGGCGGCGGTGACCGTCATTCGGAACGGCTTCCCGATCGCTAAAAATACCTCACTTAAAACGGAAGGTTGATACACCGTATACGGCTGTTGTCCGAACCAGGAAGTAACGGAGTGTACTCCTCCAATCACGATGATCCATGCGGCACCCGCGCACAGCACAAACCTCCACTGTTTGCGTCTTACCCATCCCAGATACGGCAACACCACCAGCGGTACCAACCAAACGATTTGCCGGCCCGTTCCTCCGATGAGTCCCGCCGCCGTACCCAAAGCGAGCCAGCCGAAGCTCTTGGGCTCCCCTGCGATTTCCTCCGCGCGCGCAAATGAATACAGCGAAGCAAACAGAAAAAATACGCCAGGGATGTCCGTCATGTAGCTTAGGGCAACCGGCAGGAACATCGGCGAAAGGCCCAGCAACAGCGTTACAAACAGGGCCGCTTTCGCAGCCAAACCTGCCCGCCGAGCCAGCAGATAGCAAAGCCACACCGATCCTAGCGCGTAGGGAACCGTGCTCAATCGCACTGTGAGAAACGAAAATCCGAATAGCCGGATCGCCAGCGCTCCCCAGTAGGTATGCAGAATCTGCACGACGGCCTCCCAGCCGTCGTAGGCCATATGACCGGTCTGGGCCAGATTCAGTGCCATATGCGTATAAGCGGTATCGTCGCCATACGGCAGGTCGGCCACCGGCCAGATCAATAACATCGCACCGCTTACTGTCGCCAGACAAATCGCCAGGTGTCGCGCAGTGACTTTCTTTTCTTGAATCGCGGCGTCAGTCACCGGGATCTTTCCTTTCGTCCATTGCGCGTTTCATCTGTCGAAATCCTCGCTGTCTGTGCCCTCTAACTGTCGCCCTTTTTATAATCTCCGCGGCTGAAATACTTCTCCAGCCACACGTACAGGCAGATGAATAAATAACGGCTGCCCATCTCCCTGATTTTTAGTTTTGGCGCTCCCGTCCGCCGGTTGCGCCACGTGATGGGGATAACCTTCCAGCTGTATCCCCGGACGATTGCTTTAAGCGGAATCTCGATGGTCAGATTGAAATGGGGAGACAAGAACGGCCGGCATCCGTCAATTACCGTTCGCCGGTAGGCTTTAAATGCGTTCGTGGTGTCGTTCAACTGGATTCGGAACAGCATCCGGATAAAGAAATTTGCCAGGCGGTTTAACGCTAATTTCAGGCGCGGATAATCGATCGTGCCGCCGCCTTTCACGAACCGGCTGCCAAAAACGCAGTCGTATCCTTCGTTGAGCGTTTTCCAGTACATCACCACGTCACGGCAATCGTCCGATTCGTCGGCCATCATCACCACTACAGCGTCGCCCCTGGAGTGGTCCAGTCCGTGGACAATCGCGCGGCCAAAGCCGTGTGGCGCAGGCGCTCGGAGCGGCGATAGCGTCGGTATCCGCTCCTTCGCCTCTTCCAGCGCCTTCCAGGTGTTGTCGGTGCTTCCATCGTCCACCACCACAATTTCGTGGGGAACATTCCGGAGCCGCAGTTCCACATACAAGTGTTCTGCGGTCGAGGCGATGCACCCTTCCTCATCTCTAGCTGGAATGACAATGGACAACAAACTAAGAGGTGGTGCTTGGATTCGTGCAGAGGCCGTCGCGGGCGACGGCGACTCAGTCCTCGGGCCGGATTGATCGTCGGTCATAGGTATCGTGGTCGCTCTGGAGTCTGGGCTGGTGTCTGTCAGAGTTTACAGTTCTCCGGGCGGAAATGCTCGCTAATCGCGCCGATCTTCATTCTATATTCAATGGCTTGCCGAAACTTCAGGAAGTGCAACGCGCCTTGGATCCGGCCTCCAATCGCCGTGCTATATTTAGGAAAGGAACTATTCAAGCACTTTCCGTCGAATTCGACAGGCTGGCACGCACGCCCTGGCACCCTCGGTGCCCTGTTTTTTCGCGGATGAATCGAACATGACGCCTGACGGTCAAGCGCAGCTTGCAGACAAAACCGATGCCGGCACCCTTCTTCAAGCAGAACCGCGCCTCGATGTTTCCGTCGTCATCCCCTGCCTGAATGAAGCCAATTCGCTGGCTTTTTGCGTTGAAAAAGCGATTGTTTCCCTCCGCCAAGCGGGACTCCGCGGCGAAGTGATCGTCGCGGACAACGGCTCGACCGACGGTTCCATTGAAATCGCCGAATTCAATGGCGCCAGGGTGCTTCACGTCCCAGAGCGCGGCTACGGCGCTGCGCTGAAAGCGGGTATTGCGGCCGCGCGCGGCGAATTCGTCATCATGGGCGACGCCGATGACAGCTATGACTTCAGCGAAGTCCCCAATTTCGTCAAGGAACTGCGCCGCGGATTCGACCTGGTCATGGGTAATCGCTTTCGCGGTGGCATCAAGCCCGGCGCCATGCCTCCGCTCCACCGGTATTTTGGCAATCCCGGCCTCAGTTGGCTGGTGAATTTCCTTTTCCACGCCGGAGTGGGCGACAGCTATTGCGGCATGCGCGGCTTCAGCAGAGCCCTGTACGACAAACTGGACTTGCGCAGCTCCGGCATGGAGTTCGCCCTCGAGTTCGTCATCAAGGCCACCCAGATCGGCGCCCGCATTTCCGAAATTCCCATCATCCTCTGGCCCGACAAGCGCGACCGCCCGCCCCATCTCCGCAGTTTCCGCGACGGCTGGCGCAGCCTTCGCTTCATGCTTCTCTACGCGCCCAACTGGCTTTATCTGGTTCCCGGCGGCTCGCTACTCACCTGCGGACTCGCGCTGATCTTCTGGTTGCTGCCCGGCCCCCGCCAGATTACGCCCCGTGTAACACTGGACGTCCACACGATGGTGTTTGGCGTGATCTTCACGCTTCTTGGCATGCAGATCCTCTCCATCGGCGCCTTCGCCAAAGTTTTCAGCTACGCTGCACGCTTTGACCGCGGCACCATCTCCCTGAAACGCCTTCTCAAGCGAATCACGCTGGAGACCGGGCTGCTGATAGGCGGCCTGATTTTTTTCGCAGGTCTGATCGGTTGCGCGCGCATTACCTGGGGTTGGGTCACCGGCGGGTTCGGGCCTCTTTACCAGATCCGCCAGATTCTCTTCTGGTCCACGTGGCTCTTTCTCGGTATCCAGATCATCTTCTCTTCCTTTTTCCTCAGCATGCTGGGCATCAGCCGCGAAACCTATATTGGCGACTACGAACTGAAGTGATTTGCTAGCTGTCCACTTCCGTCCCTGTTTCCAACTGGCGTACACTAGGTGTGTTTGCTCTCCAACCGGAATCCGGATTTTCGATGACCACGCCACATGTCAGCGTACTGATCGATACCTACAACCACGAGCGCTTCATCGAAGAGGCGGTCCAGAGCGTGCTGTCGCAGGATTTCCCTGCCTCGGAGCGGGAAATTCTGGTGGTCGACGACGGTTCCACGGATCGCACTCCGCAAATCCTCGCCAAATACGCTTCTCAAATCCGCATTCTTCGCAAGCCCAATGGCGGCCAGGCTTCCGCTTTTAACCATGGCATTCCGCAATGCCGCGGCGAACTGATCACCTTCCTCGATGGCGACGATTGGTGGGCTCCGAACAAACTGTCCGCAGTTGCACATGCTTTCACCGCGAATCCTTCGGTCGCACTCGTCGGCCATAGCATTACCGAAGTGTTGCAGGACGGAGCGCGGAGAAGCGAATTGGTTCGGGATGTGCCCAGGTTTCGCATTGATTCCGTTGCAGGTGCGCGCACTTTTCGTCTCCGCAAGAGCTTCCTTGGCACCAGTCGCATGGCCTTTCGCGCCGAGCTTCTGCGCCGCATCGGTCCGGTTCCTGAAGCATTGGTCATCGAGGCCGACGAATTCCTTTTCACTTTGGGCGCCCTTTTCTCTGAAGTTCTTCTTCTGCGCGAATCGCTGACGTTTTACCGACTTCACGGACAAAATCTATTTCAGATCAGCAGTCAGGACGTACCTTCCATTCGCCGCAAGCATGCTGTCATTCTTGCTTTGGCCGTTGCTTTGCGTCGCCGTTTCACCGAAGAAGGCGTTTCGCCCGAAATTGCTCGGATTATAGTCGACGCCGTCCAAACCGAGGCGGATGTCCTCCGCCTTTCCCTGGGGCAGGGATCGCCGCTCGACTCCTTCCGTACGGAGTTCCGAAGCTACAACCTGAGTCACGGTCATGCGTCATCGGTTCGCCGGTTGTTTAAATACATCAGCTTGTTTCCTGCATTATTGCTTTCTCCCAGGCATTACAATGCCTTCAAGCGAAAGCTGGTTTCCAACGCTTTTTACGCCAAAGCTCGCGAGAAGTTTCTTCCGTTGCATCGTCCCAATCACGTTGACCGAACGGGGGACTGGAACGTTTGATGACTTCGTCGCCTGCTTCCAACCCTCAGCCGCTGCGCATCCTGATGTCCGCCAACGTTCCTCGCCGCCGTGAAGGTGGCGTCGCCGCCATCATCTATAGTCTCGGGCGCGAACTCGAAAAACGAGGCCACTCGATCACTTACATTTTCCAGGAAGACCTCTTCGGCCACGACAAGGTCTCCGCACGCTTCAGCGAACTCGCGTTTGCCTACCGGCTGCAACGCTTCATCGCCAAAGATCCCGGCAGATTTTCCATTGTGAATCTCCACGCGCCTTCCGGACTTCTATACGGCATACGCCGCCGCTGGTTTGGCTCGCGCGGGCTTCCGCCCTGCGTGATGACCCTTCACGGATTGGAAGAACGCCGCGTCTACGTGCAAAGCCGCGAGGTCAAAAAAGGCCGCGCCTGGAATTTTCGTTTGCGCAACCGGCTTTGGCATCGCTTTTACACGTTTCCGCTCTATCGCGGGGCCATTCGCACCGCCGATGGCGCGCATGCCTACAGCCGCGATGTCTGGAATCTGCTTCTGTTGAAATACAATCTTGATTCCGATCGCACCGCTTATATTCCCAATGGAGCTGATTCTCGCTTCTACCTTCCCCGCACCTACGATTCAGGTCGCCCCTTAAAACTTCTCTACGCCGGCACGTGGCTCGATCAGCGAGGTATTTTTTATCTGCGCGAGGCACTGGAACGCCTTGAACCGCAAATCCCGGGTTTAACGATGACATTCGCCGGTTGCGGGTGCCCCCCGGAGACAATCCAGGAATTCTTCGGCCCCAAACTCGCTTCTACCGTTGTAGTTCAACCCGTGGTTCCATCGGAACGCATGCAGCAACTCTATGCGACCCATGACGTCTTCCTTTTCCCGTCCCTCATCGAGGGGCTTCCAACGGTCCTCCTGGAGGCCATGGCGTCGGGAATGCCGGTAATCACCACCGAAACGTGTGGTATGCAGGATATTGTGGAGGACGGCCACAACGGGTTGCTGATTCCCGCCGCGAATGCGGGGACTATTGAATCCGCGGTACTTCGACTTGCGGATTCAGCCTCCCTGCGTCAGCAACTGGGTCAGATGGCGCGTGAAACACTCAAACGCTACACTTGGGAGCGCTCTGCAGAAAAGCTGGAGGAATTGTTCTGGCGCGTTCTATCGAAGAAAGGCCAAGACTCTCGATGATCACGATCGGCATTAACTACTCCCAAATGCATGATTCCTCCGCCTGCCTTGTGCGCGACGGTGAGCTTCAGTTTGCGGTAGCGGAAGAGCGCATCAGCCGCCTGAAGCATGATCCGCGTTTCCCGGTCAATGCGATCCAGTCTTGCCTCGAATTTGCGCGCATCCGCCCGGACCAGGTGGATGAGATCTGCTTCGGTTGGCAGGCGCCCGGCCCCGAATATCGTCACGATTTGAAGCTCTACGCCACCGGGCAATGGCCACTCACCTATCTCAACTTTCTGAATGCCACGCGCCAGTTTGTCAGTATGTGGCATCAGAATGGCGGCGCGAATCGTTACCGCCACCATTTTCCGTCCTCCAAGGCACGCGTGCGCTTCGTTCCTCATCACCTGGCGCATGCCCTCAGCACTTATGCTTATTCCGGATTTGATGACGCGGCAGTGGTTGTTCTGGACGGCCACGGCGCGTGGGAAGCCACTTCCATCTGGCACGGCAGGGGCGGACGTCTCGATCACGTCCTGACCATCCCGTTTCCCAACTCCGTGGGAGTTTTTTACGGGGAGTTTACGGAATTTCTCGGGTTTCAGCGCAACGCCGACGAGTGGAAAGTAATGGGTCTCGCTCCCTACGGCCAGCCGGGCGTGGACCTTTCGCCTTTCATCGATCCACTGGATTCGCCGTACCGCGTTCACACGAAAAAGCTCATCGGCGAAAATGCCGGCTCATTTTCCGGCATGATTCCCCTGCTGGGCGCGCCGCGCGTTGCGGAAAGCGAGATTGAGGACCGTCACAAAAATATCGCCTACGCTGTGCAGGACATGTGCGAACAGGCGATGTTCAGCGTCGTTCGAATGGCGTTGCAAAAAACCGGGAGCAGAAATCTCTGCCTTGCCGGCGGAGTGGCGCTGAACTCCAAGGCCAATGGAAAAATCGTTGCCTCCGGGCTGATCGACAAATTCTTCGTGCAACCCGCCGCCTCCGACGACGGCGTCGCTTTGGGTGCTGCCCTTGCGCCGTTTCTCGACGGCGGTGCGCGTCTCCCACTGCGGGCCATGCGCCACGCGTATCTCGGTCCTTCGTTTGAAGACGATGCCATCGAAACCGCGCTGAAGACTTACAAAATCCGCTACTCGCCCCTTTCCGATCCCGCCGCCACGGCAGCGGAAATGTTGTCGCAGGGGAAAATTCTTGGCTGGTACCAGGGCCGGATGGAATTCGGCCCACGCGCCCTAGGCGGCCGCTCGATCCTCGCCGATCCGCGCGATCCCGAGATGAACATCAAGGTGAACAACGCGGTGAAATTCCGTGAATGGTGGCGGCCCTTTGCGCCATCTTTCAAGAAAGAAGCCGCTCCCGAATATCTCGAGTCCGCTTACGACTCTCCGTTCATGATTCTTACTGCTCAGGTGCGGCCGGAAAAGCGCTCCGTCATTCCCTCCGTCACGCACGTCGACGGCAGCGCCCGCCCGCAAACCGTCGAAAAAGAAATCAATTCCCTCTACTATCGCCTGATCGACGAGTTTGGTAAGCGCACGGGCGTTCCCGTCGTTATGAACACATCCTTCAATCTGCGCGGCGAAGCCATCGTCCACACCCCCACGGACGCTATCCGCACCTTCTTCAGCTCCGGCATGGACGCCCTGCTCCTCGGCAGTTTTTTGGTGGAGAAATGAAGCGCGCCTTGGCCGCTTCGTTGCTTTCCACCCTATCGTTGGTTACACTCGCGTATCCTTCGCGGCGCTGTATTTTTCGCAGCGCGGAGAAAGCCACGATCCCGCTTCATGATTTTTAATACCTGGGATTACTATCTTCTTTTTTTGCTTCCCGCCACTCTTCTTTTTCGTATTTCCCGCCAAAGCTTGCGACCCTGGGTCATCGTTGTCAGTGGCTGCCTCTTCTTCCTGTATTTTTCTTACACTCAGTTGGGCGGGGCCATCGGTGCCGCGTGCCTGCTTATCTTTTTATGGGAGTCGTTCCTCAGCCGCTTTTACAAGCCCGCTTCCTGGTTTTGCTGGCTGGGCGTTGTGCAGACGATTCTCTTTCTTGTCGTTTTCAAATACCGCAATTTCCTTTCCGGATTGGTCTGGCCGGTGCCTGCTCACAACCCCCTTTACTGGCGGGACGCCTTCCTGCCTTTGGGAATTTCCTTTTTCACTTTTGAATTTCTGCATTACGCCTGGGATCGCTACCGCAACAAAACGGAGACTGGAACGGTCGGCGAGTACATGGCCTTCATTCTCTTTTTCCCAACCATGGTTGCCGGGCCCATAAAACGGTATCAGGACTTTTTGCCGAAGCTAAGGAGCATTTCCTCGGACTGGGTGTTGGATGTCCAGCGCGGCTTCACGCGAATTCTTGCCGGCCTTGTCAAGAAATTTGCGTTGGCGGATCTTCTTACCGCTTACACCAATCATCTCAATGTGCACGACATTGCGCTTGCCCATCGCGCCGTTCTTCCGCTCTGGCTTCTCGCCTATGGGATCAAAATCTACGTGGATTTTTCGGCGTATTCCGATATCGCTATTGGCTCTGCCCGGCTCTTCGGCATCAAGGTTCCGGAAAATTTCGATTGGCCCTATTTGTTTTCCAACATTACCGAATTCTGGCGGCACTGGCACATATCCCTCTCGTCCTGGCTGATGGACTATGTGTACATTCCGCTCGGTGGTTCACGCACCTCCATTCCCCGGATCTATGTAAACCTGCTCGTCACCATGTTCATCAGCGGGCTCTGGCACGGCGCCGGCATGAACTTTGTTGTTTGGGGATTGCTGCACGGCCTGATGCTCGCCATTCATCGCTGGTGGCGTCATCGCCCTGGTGCTGTCCCGTCTCCCGGAATTCCGGCGCGTGCGTTTTCGTGGGTGCTGACTTTTACCTGCGTGAACCTTGCGTGGGCTTTCTTTTGCATGGACGTTCACACGGCTCTCTATTTTTTCCAGCGTCTCTTTGTGGGGTGAAACAATGTCAGCGGTTGCCTGGTGTCAAGCTCTTCTCGAATACCTTGCAGGCGAGGCGGATGTTCCGCCTGGTGGCTGCCCGGTCAAGCTCACCAATTACTTGTTTTGGGGAATTTGGTGGAGCATTCTGATTGGGATTGTGCTCGTCTTTTCAGGCCAGAGCTCAAAATTCATCTATATCGACTTTTAGCAGGAATCGCTGGCTGAATGCTTACCAAACGCCAACTCATTCTCTCAACCGTCGTTCTACTGGCGGGCCTGGCCGTCATGAACTTGGTGATAATCTTTCTGACCCGAAATTCACGGCCGCGGCAGGTCATGCGCCATGCCCGCGAGTCCCAGCCGGCCAGCGTCGTTGCACTTGGAAATTCTCTCGTCGCCGCCGGCTTCGATGAAGCGGCTTTCGATTCGGGCGCCGGACTTTCCGCACCGCGCGGTTCCAGCAATCTGGGGCTTGGAGCCACTACTCCCGTTGAACACCTGCTTCTTCTACGCTACGCACTCTCTCATGGCATCCGCCCTCGTCTGGTTCTCTACGGCTTCTATGATTTTCAGCTCACCACTCCTGTACAGTTCGCTATCGGCGACTTGTTCGGCAATCATGCCATGCTCTACTACGTGGAACCCTTGTACGCTCGCCGCTTCTATTCCCTCTCGCTTCATGATGCTTTCCAGTTCCGCGCCATGCATGCTTTTCCCATGTTCGCGGAACGCGGCGCGATCTGGGCGAAAGTGGAAATTCTTCGTCGTGCAATCGCGCAACAGGGTATGCCGGCGGAGAACAGCAATAGTATGGGTCGCGCCGCTGATTTTTCGCTGCTGGAAGCAGCTGACACAAACGATTTTCGCCTCCAGTGCGAAGCCGGGCTTAATCTTCCTCTCATCCCACCCATCAGCGAGATTTTGCGTCAGGCGCACGATCTCGGTGTGACCGTTACCGTGGTCGAAATGCCCATGCGCGAACAGCACCGCCGTGTATTTTACGGTTCGGCTTGCTGGTCGCAATACACCACGCATGTCCGCAATTTGCTCTCGCCCTTCGGTGCAATTTACGTCGATGCCAGTGGCTGGATTCAGGACGAATCGCTCTTCGATGACCCTCTCCATCTCTCCGAGGGCGGAGCCACGCAATTCAGTCAACGTCTCGGTGGCGTTCTTGCCTCTTTGTCCCCGCAGCGCACGACCGATTCCGCAGCGACTCCTGTGCCGGAAAGATCCCACCCTTGACGACCACGTGCCTGGCTCTCCTTGGCCGCAAAGACGTGCCCACTGACGCCGTCGAAGAATACTGCCGGTATCTCGGTGACGCGCTGCAGGCCCATGGATTTCAACTGCAGATTCGCCGCGTCCCTTGGGAACTTCACGGCTGGCGCCAGTCCCTGCGAGCGTTGCAACTCCAGTCAGAAGCTTGGCGCGACACATGGGTGCTGGTGCAGTACACGGCCCTCGCCTGGTCGGCTCGCGGTTTCCCACTGAAATTTCCGCGTGTGCTCCGCATGCTGAAATCCGCGGGGGCGCGCGTGGCGGTGGTCTTCCACGATGTTGAGCCCTTCACCAGTCCGCGCCTCATTGATCGCCTTCGCCACCGCGTTCAAGCGCGCACGATGCGCCGCGCGCTGGAACTGGCGGACCTTGCTATCTTCACCGTACCACCTGAAAAACTTACCTGGCTCGCGGCGGTTCCATCGAAAGCGGCATTTATTCCGGTAGGTGCAAATCTGCCCTTCGCCGAAGTGCCTGTTTCCCGGACAACATCAGACATTCCCACGATTGGCGTTTTCAGTATCACCGGCGGGGAGCAGGGCGCTCGAGAAACACGGCAGATTCTCGCCGCTGTCCAGCATGCTGCGCTGAAGCTTGGACGCATTCGACTATCCGTGTTCGGCCGCTACTCCGAACTCCGCGAGGGAGATCTTCGTAAAGGGCTGGAAAAGTATCCGGTTGATCTATCCGTCGAGGGCATCGTTCAGCCTGAGAAAATCCTAAGTAAGTTAGCCGCTTGCGATGTGCTCCTCTTCGTCCGCAACGGCATCTCAACGCGCCGTAGCAGCGCTATCGCCGGAATCGCAGCCGGCCTTCCCGTCATCGCTCATCCTATTTCCGAAACTGCGCCGCCCGTGACGGACGCCGGCGTGGTCCTGGTGAGCCCGAATAATCAATACGAGCTCAGCGAGGCTCTCGTTCGCGTGCTATCGGACCCAGGTTTTCGGGCTGACCTAGCCGCGCGCAGTCGAGCGGCTTATAAAGCGCATTTCGCCTGGCCGGCTATCGCCGAACGCTATGCCGCGCTGTTGAGCTCACGCTAGCGCAATCCGGCAGCTCACCACCGGCGAGCGACAACTTCCACGATTTGTCCCAGCGCATCCACATCTTTCGTATCAATCACTTCTCCGGGTGAGTGCGCATACCGCAGCGGCCAGCCCATGGCCACATCCACGGAGCCATAGCGAACGAAAACAGAGCCGTCGTTCCCACCTCCGGTCACCCCGTACTGTACGGGGATCGAATGTTCGCGGGCCATTGCCACTAAGCGATCCACATATTCACGAGGCGCGATATTGGAATTATCAACCGCGCGAACCACGAATCCCTCTCCGATTTTCGCATCGGCAAAGCGTTTCGACTCCAGCGGCGAATCCGAACTGACGAACGTATCGATCGCAAACACAAAATCCGGCGAGCGACCTTGCTTGGCCGCCTGCTCCGCGAAGGCCGCAGCGCCTTCCAGTCCAAGTTCTTCCCGCGTCGACCAGACAAACGTGACGTCGCGCCCTGGCAAATCCGGCCCGATCGCGTTCGCCGCCGCAATCAGCGCGGCGCAGCCCACACGGTCGTCAAAGCTCCGCCCGTTCGCACGCGTCCCCAGCAATCCGCGATACTCCTTCGGCACAGTCACAAAATCGCCTGTCGCGATGCCTAGCTCTTCCGTTTCTTTCTTCGATTGCGTCCCCACATACACCCGCGCCGGTTCATCCATCGATCGCGAACTCATCGGCCACTCGAAGCCGGCCTTCTCCCACCCGCTCGGCAATTCCAGCACACCGCCAACCTTGCTTCCATCTTTCTTGTGCACCAATACCGCGTGTCCCAGAAAATATTGCGTGTAACCCCCGCCCAACACTTCCACCTGAATGCGCCCGTCGTCTTCAATCTGCTTCACTTCGTAACCAATCTCGTCCATGTGCGCAACGATGGCTATGCGCGGCGTCTCCGCATCTTTCTTCCCGTCGCCCAGATGCAGCACCAGGTTCCCGCCCACATCCAGCGTAACCTTGTTCCGCAGCCGCGGATCCAGCCGGTTCAGCACTACTTGCCGGACGGCCTCTTCATGCCGACTCGCTCCGTAAGCCTCCACCAGCGCTTGCAACACGCTTTGTTTTGCTGCTCCGACAATTCCGCCTTTCACCCCCTTCGGTTGCTGTTGAACCTCCAGGAACGCTTCCAGTAATCTATGCAGCTGGCCCACGTCTTCCCATGACGCAAACTCCGCCAGCGTCACCGGCCACAACGTTGGCACTCCCAATTCTGCAAAACGCCCCGGAATCTCCGCGCCCTTCGTATAACTGGCAATCCGCGGAGGCGCCGCAGCAACGCTCACACTCTTGATCTGCAATTTGTCGGCAATCGCTTGCAGCTCTTTCACAAATCTCTGCCCAGCCTCCGTCGCCGTCGAAGGTGAACCCAACACAACTCCGGCTCCAGGCTTCGGCGAGTCCGGGACTACTTTGCCGTCGGCCGATTGTTCCGGCCGTACTCTCCCTATGTAAATCATCTCGTTTGCAGGAATCTCAGTCAGAATCCTGCCAAGCCCGCGCATTCCGGTATATTGCTGCGCCAGAAAAGCAAAAGTGGTAGTTCCTTTCGCCTTCGATGACTTCATTTCCAGAATCAGATCCGTCAGCATTTCGACGTCCAGATGATTCAGCGCTCCCAGCCCAGCCACTCCACTGTTTCCAATCGTCATCCAGTTCGTCTGCGGCAAGATCGGATCCAGTACATCCACGCCCGCCGCGCGTACTTCTTCCGCGCTCTTCGCGCCAAGATCCACGTACATCTCATCGGGATGATTCATCTTGGGCCCATTCACGCGCCCCGGCTGCAGGTGCACTGAGAGCCCCGCAAACACGCCATTCACTGCTTTCCCGCTCCGCGTTAGCACCCACACCGGCTGCGCAAAATTCAACGCGTCAAACACCGCATTCGGCGCACCTTGTGGCAGCCGCTGCACGCGCAAATATCCATCGCTCGTAATCGCGCTCACCACATAGCCGGGTTGATCCATTCCAGTGGCGATCAGCCGGTGCGGCTCGCCACTCCCGAATTCCACCCAGACATTCCCTACGTTGTCCGTCTTTGGCGAAAAATATTTCAACTCGCGAGCAAGCTCTTTCGAAAACTCCTGCTCGTACCCCGAAATCGCCGCCGTATCCTTCGGCATCGCGGTATCATTTTTGATTTGCGGGAAGGCAACTCTGGCCGTCGAGACGAGAAACGACGCGGCTATCGCGATCCGGATGAATCCATTCATATTTGGCCCTCTCGATTTGGAATTGCGAGGATGAATGTTAGCGGATGGAGCGGCTTACCGGCAAAGTGTTTCGATCAGCAATTCTTTTTTGCGTTCTGCAAGAGTGCTCAGAGGATCCAGCGACGCCAGGTAGCCGCCGAGCGCCGCCGCCGTCAACCCGGCAAATACTGCCACGGGCAGCCACGGGTTCCCGAACCACCGGCCGGTCAACAGCACGACCGTGGCGATTCCTCCGATCAAAATCTGCGCGCCAAACGCGGTCCACACCGCTACTCCTGAATTCCTTTGCCCCTTCATTTTCCCGATCTCCATTTTTTTTGGAAAACTCAGCGCGGACCAGTTGGCAATCGTCAACTGCCCCATCACCGCAAACGCGGCCGCGGCAATCGTCGAAAGAAACAACGGGAAGCCGGGAAACCCGATTCGCCAGACGAGGACGCCGAGAGAAACCGTCAGTTCTATTCCCACCACGCAGACAAGGAACAGATTCTTGCCAACCAAAATGTCCCGCATGCGCACCGGCGCCATAAAATACGACTGGATCCCGCGTCCTTCAAAAGCAAACGAATTGTATGCCGGAGAAAGCAGAATCAGGATCAGGTAGGCCATCGCCGCCGGGAAAAAAGTCTGCGGCGGCAATCCGTGTTCCTTGACCATCGAATTGTTGCCGGCAAACTGCATCGAAAAGAAAGCCACCATTACCGGCGGAAGCAGCAGGGTGATGAAAGAAAATCCGTTTCGCGTCAAATAGTGGAATTCCTTGCGCATCACGCCGGCAATCGGCGGCGAAAGAAAGCCAGGCCGGGCGGAGGCAGATGCTTGGCGGCGAAGTCGGTGCTTGGCCGCCGCCGGCGCGCCGCTCTCGCTCCATTCCTCGCCCAGATACAGCGCCTTGTAACGCAGCCACAGCAAGCCGCTCGTGGCGCCAAGCCAGACCAGCAGTCCGGCGAACGTGACCCCCAGCGCCTGAGAATTCCCATTACTCGCGGCGTCCACGGCGTTGCCCGTCAAAGAAGCAGGCAGCCCGGAAAAATAGGGAATCAGATGAAGAATCTTTGGCCGCGTCCCGCGATCTCCCCACTTCTGCAGCGCTGGATTCAGAAAATTCAACGAAACCATCGACAGCACAAACAATCCCACCAGCACTTCGCGCGCACGGCGACTCGCAAAAATTCTCTCCAGCCACGAGCCAAGCAATCGCTCCAGTGTCACGTTCACCAGAATGAACAACAAACTCGCCAGTGCCATTACTGGCAGCAGCTCCAACCTCCCCACTGCCGTCGCCACCAGCATCGCGGCAATCCAGCACAGCGACGAAACCGCCGCAAAATCGGCGAAGCCATACCCAAATCCCAGAATGTAAAACGCCCGCAGGCTCAACGGAAATCGCAGGAAGTTCCGAAACTCGAAATTCGCCCCAAATCCGGCCACAAGGATGGGAACCACCTGCCACCACAGGAAAATGGCCCAGTAAAGAAGCTGCATCCAACTGGCACGTCCCCGGGTCAGGAAAAAATAAGTTCCCGCGTAAAACGCCACACACAGGCCGATCACCATCACCGCGCTTCCCCCCGCGGCCAGGATCATTCCGATCAAATCCCAACGGTTATTCTTGGTTTGCAGGTTGTTCTTCAGCAAACTCCAGCGCAAGCCGGCCACCAGCTTCAGTTGTTCCGCAACTCCGGGCAACTGAATCACGTCAGCCACGTCAACTCCTCCAGCCGCGACTGCTCTCCTCCGCTCTGGCCCACGATGGAAAGGAAGATCTGTTCCAGCGTTTTCTTTTCGCCCTCCGCCCCGGGAATCCCGGCGCGCAACTCTTCCAGCGACCCCTGGGCCACCAATCGCCCCTGGTGAATGATCGCCACATGGCTGCACAAACGCTCCACAATCTCCAGCACGTGCGAGGTCAAAAAAATGGTTACGCCGCGCTCGGTCATCCGGCCCAGCAGTGCCTTCAGCGCGCCTGCCGCCAGCGCATCTACGCCCTCAAACGGTTCGTCCAGAAAAAGAATCCGCGGCCCGTGAATCACAGCTGCGGCCAGAGCCAGTTTTTTTTGCATGCCGTGTGAGTAATCGGTGATCAGTGTCTTTTCCCTGTCCGCCAGCTGCATGAAGTCCAGCAATTCTGCCGTCCGTTTTTCGGTTGTCGCGCCATCCAGCCCGTACATTCGCCCGACAAAATGCAGGTATTCGCTGCCGGTCAGCCGCTCAAACAGTCCCATGCCTTCTGGAACCACTCCGATCTGGCGTTTTACGTCGATCGGGTTCCGCTGAAAATCCAGGCCCAGCAATTCCATCCGTCCGGAAGTCGGCGCCAGCAAGCCCGTCAGCATTTTTATGGTCGTGGATTTTCCCGCGCCATTCGGTCCAAGAAATCCGAAGAACTGGCCGGCGTTCACGCGCAAATCCACGCCGTCCACCGCTGTCAAGGCGCCAAACCGCCGCGTCAGCTGTTCTGTGCGGATCGCAATTTCACTCATGCTTCAGCCTTTTGTGGACACCCTTGCCCGCAAATTCCACCATCTGCGTCCATGCATCCTTCCGCCGCGAACTTCTGCGGCCGCGCCGCGATGTCGTGCTTAAGATAGCTTGCTCGGTACTGGGGTCGCGCTGGGAGGCATAGTCCCCTTGCTTGGCAATACCGCCAACACTGCGGGCAATTCCACGCGAAACACCGCGCCACCCTTCTGCCCGTTGTAGCAGAGTATTTTTCCGCTGTGTTCCTGCACGATGCCATAGCAGATGCTCAACCCCAGTCCCGTGCCTTTTCCCACCGGCTTCGTGGTGTAAAACGGATCGAACACCCGGTGCGGCTCTTTGATTCCCGGCCCGTTGTCGGAAAACAAGATCACCACACTCCCGCGATCGCGTAGTGTCTTGATTGTCAAGACGCCGTCGCTCTTGTCGCCCATCGCATCCAGCCCGTTGTTCACGATGTTGAAGAACACTTGCATCAATTGGTTGTGGTCACCCCGCACTCCCGGGAGCACGGATTCCAGTTCCGTTTCGATTCGCGGGCCTCCGGTGTGCAAATCCAGCGCGCGAAGCTGCACGGCGCTGGAAATAACGGAATTGATGTCCAGAAGGGTCCGTTCCGGCGGAACCTGTCTCGCGAAGCTCAGAAGATTCTGCACCAGGTTGCGTGTGCGCCGCGCCTGTTCGCGTATCTTTCCCGCGGTGGTTCGCGCGCGCTCCGGTAACGCGGGATCGTCCGCCAGCAGGTCCGAGTATCCAAGAATCGCCGTCAGCGGATTGTTGATTTCATGCGCCGCTCCCGCCGCCAGCTGCCCCAGCGAAATCAGTTTTTCGGATTGCACCAGTTGGGTCTGCAGGCGCTGCAGATTCTCAATGGAAGATTCCGATTTCGCCAGCAGCAGCGCGCGATCCTTGTCAGCCAGGTGCGTGCGCAGGAACACCAGCAACACCAGCGGCACCGCCGTTATCAGCGTCACCGTCAAACGAAAATCCCGGATCGCGCGCGCGTCGTGTTCCAGATGCATTGCATACAGGGCGAATAGGGGAAGCGACAACACCGCTCCCATCGCCAACCGCGCGGCCCACGCATTTCCGCTCGTCGAGCCTTCCGTTTCCCCGGCTACGCTGCCGTCCGAAGGCAGGTCCAGTTCCTTTCTCCGTTGAAACGCAGCGAATCCTGCCATGCCGTAAACAAAAAAAACGGTCAGCAGCGGGAGGTCGTAAAGGCTCCCGGTGTAGTAGTCGTGCCGCGAAATCGCCACGTTGCTGGCCAGCGAGCTGAGCATATACAGCGCCGAGGCGCTAAAAAGATACGCGTACACGGTTCGCCACGCGTTTCGTGTTCGCAGCCAGAAAACCCCGAATCCCAGGATCGCCACCAGCTGTTGCAGCGTGTTCAGGACGTTGTAGGCGTAGTTGTAAACCCCCTCGGAGTAGCTGACATACATCCATGGCAGCACAAAAAACACGTACACGAACGTCCACCACGTCAGCAGCAGCGCAAAATCCAGGTACCCCAGCCCCATGCGCAACTCTTCCCGCTTCAAGTGAGGCCGCAGGGCAAGCGCGGCAATCAGAGGGATGCCGCGCAGGAAGAAAATAATGTCGCCCGCGAATGGATCGGGCACTTCCCGGTGCAGGTAGATCTCGTAGTAGGTCCACTCGAACTGCCCCATCATCCACATCGAGCAGCTCAGCGCCAACAGCATCCAGAAGATGTTCCGGCGCCAGTGCGGTGTGCCCGCGTTGATCAGCAATCCGGCATTTGCCACCAGCGGCACGAAGCACTGCGCGATATCTCCGAACGCACTCAGCGAGCTGCCCGGTTTCAAATAGAAAGAGACCCCGGCGTAAATGCCGAGGAACACGGCCCAGGCCGTCACCAGCCAGGCTATTCTGCGGGCTTCGGACATAGTTTGCTGACTCTCTATTTTACGGGTGGAAGCGGCGGCGGGGTGGGAGCGACTCGACGGATCATAGCGTAATGATTACCCAAGCAGGGCCCGAAAAACTAGGCGCAACTGAAGCACGCATCTGGCGGAGGAGGAGGGATTCGAACCCCCGAGACCCTTTCGAGTCTAACGGTTTTCAAGACCGCCGGTTTCAACCGCTCACCCACTCCTCCGTTTCTAATTCTAACGTACTCCGTGAGTTAGCGGCTAATTTGTGACACTTTAGGAATCAACTGCTGCATTTTGGGGAGTACTGTCACAGTTTTGTCAAAGTCTGCTGCGAGTTTTGCTACCGCCTGCACCTTTGCTTCGAGATTCGGATGCAAGTAGCGCATGGCTACCAGGACGGTCGAGTGCCCAAGCAACTCTTTCACCGTCACGATGTCCACGCCCCGAAACGCTGGCTGAGAAATAACTGTCCATTCCAGCTTCAGGTCAGTGGACATACCTAAATAATTACTTCCATCCCTACCTCGAATTTCCGCTCGGAATCGCAACCAAGACGAAAGTGCAGAAGTTCCGAGGCGATCTACGAAAAGTTGTATTCGTACCGCAATCTCTTATCGACAATATGTGTAGTCTGTAGTGCTCCCCACTAATTTAGACAGTCAGGGCCTCGTTTCTTAGTACAACTGCGAAAGCCAAGAAGGCTGAGCAGCCTAGCCCGGTGCAGTCGGAACAATCAAGGAAATGTGTCGTGAACTGGCCTCCATGAGGTATCTTGGGCTAGCAGATTTTCGCGACAGCGGACGGCAATGTGGAGTCTTGGGTAAGGAGAACAGGTATGATGAGCAAACTGAAGGAAACGGCTCGATTGGTTGGGGCGTTCGTTGCGGGGATGGTGATGACGACAGCCTTGTTCGGATGGGCTTCGGCGGGATCGAGAATGGCGCGGGAAGTGGACCCTGGGCAGCAAGTTGTCGTGCCGAACATTATCAACCCGTCGATTACGGACGAGGACATCGCCATGCTACGACAAGATTTGCGAGCAAAGAAAATGCAGGTCATTGGGCAGAATCTGTCTCTTTCCGACCCGGAGGCGCAAAAGTTCTGGCCGATCTACAACCATTACGTCAAGGACCTACAGGAAGTGAACAACCAGAAATATGACTTGTTGAAGCAGTACGCGCATATGTGGTCAACGATGACGGACCAGGACGCGGTGATTTATGTGCGGCACTGGCTGGAGGTGGATGCGGAGGTGCAGGCATTGCGGGTGAAGTATGTACCGGTGGTGAACCAGGTGCTGCCAGGAAAAAAGGCCGCAACGTTTTTTCAATTGGACCGGCGGCTGAACATGATCATCGACCTGCAATTGTTTTCGCAGATCCCGTTGGCGAAAGTGAAGGAGACCGGTCCTCCTCAGTGATCCTGGTCTTGCAGCACTGCTCCGATTATAGTTCGCCGTCGTTATTTGGCGGAAATCCGACTGACTGGGATTGAATCGTTCCGACACTGAGATCGAAGAATGTCTTCGCAAGGACTCCTAAACGCTCGTTTGATTACCATTCGCCAAATGCTATCGGCATTCTTTCCGTCAGGTGGAGATGCTGATAGCGCCGGCGTGGTTCGCAAACGGCCCTCTAATCTTCTTTACGACGTGGATGAAACACCTCCGTTGTTGGTGAGGCTCGGTGTTTCGTTCCAACACGTATTCCTCCTGTCTGTGGGATGGCTTTACGTTGTGGTCATCGTAAATTCGATCGGGGGAACAGAAGCGCAGGCGGCGTCGATCATTCGAATCTCCATGATCGCAGGTGGACTCGCTACCATTTTGCAGTCCACTCGCGGCGCCCTTGGCAGCGGCTATTTTGCCCCGCTTACCAGCAGTTTGATCTTCTTGCCAACTTCTATCCTTGCGGTGCAAGCAGGTGGATTTCCGGTGCTGTTCGGCATGGTCGCTGTAGCAGGAATTTTGTTGATTTTGTTGTCCCGGGGTTTGGACCGGGCCAGGGTTTTGTTTCCTCCCGAAGTAACCGGGCTAATGGTGGCCATGGCGGGGCTGCAGTTAATCCGCTTGGGATGTCCGAGGTTCGTCGGCTATACCGGGCAGGGAAGTGTTCCGGAGTTGCGCCCATTTCTGGTTGGAGCGGTAACTCTGCTTGTGATGGTGGGCGCGACGGTTTGGAATAAAGGAAAGCTGCATGCTTTGCCCATGTTGTTGGGTCTGTCGGCTGGATACATTCTGGCGCTTGGTTCGGGTGTCCTGCCGTGGGCGCAATTTGTGCGCGAGCTGAATGAGCCATGGATTAATTTCCCTCATCGGGTAGTTTCCGGATTGAGTTTCCGATTTTCTCTTCTCGCCCCGTTCCTGATCGCGTCTCTCACTGCCGGGTTGAAAATGGTCGGAGACTTGACTCTTTGTCAAAAAATTAACGATGCGGATTGGAAGCGAACGGACATGAAGTCGGCGAGTGGCGGCCTTCTCACGAGCGGTCTGAGCACGCTGCTTTCGGGGCTTTCCGGCGGTCTAGCTCAAACCACCGTGTCCAGCTGCATCGGGCTTTCTCTGGCAACGGGAACGACCAGCCGCAGCCTTGCGATTCCGACCGGAATCATGATTGCTGCTCTGGCGTTTTTTCCGAAGCTCGCTGCCGTTTTGGCGGTGATGCCGGCGCCTGTTGTTGGAGCCATTCTTCTTTACTCGGCATGTTTCATCGTGCTAGGAGGCATGCAACTTTTGACTTCGCGCATGTTGGACTCCCGGCGCATTTTTGCCGTGGGCATTTCGTTGCTCTTTGGTTTGAGCGTGGATATGGCGCCGGAACTTTATCGACATGTTCCGGAAGGGTTACGCCCGCTCTTTAGCTCATCGACCGCGCTTGCGACGGTTCTGGTAGTCTCTCTCAGCTTGCTTTTCCGTGTGGGAATAGCAAGACGAGTTAGCTTTGAGGTGGTGCCTGGCGAGGACATGGAGAAAATCGATTCCATGCTGGAAGAACAGGGCGCCGCTTGGGGAATGCGCCGGGAAGTCGTGATATCCGCGGTGCAGGCCGTCCATGAAACAGTAAACAGCGCGTTAGCGTTCAATCCCGGGCTCGAACGAGTGCAAGTCAGCATAGAGTTCGACGAATTCAAGCTGGCTGCGGATTTAGAATATGAAGGAGTCCCAATACAGCTTGCGGAATCGGCTCCTTCACTGGAAAGCCTGGGCACCTCTGAGGGTGTAGCACTTCTATCGACCTTTATGATTCGGAAGTTTGCCGATCACGTACGCATCAAAACTCACAAGGGCGCCTGCCGTATAGAGCTGACTTTCGACCACTAAGGTAAAATGCTTTGATATCAGAATTTGCTCTGACCAGTCGGCTTTGTCACGTCGGGTCTCCCTTTGAATTGTCGTCTTGAACCGAAATCGCATTGACTCCGTCTCTAAGACTCGAATGGGTCATTCACAACTTGAGCGTTGGCACTCATGTACGCGACTGGTTTGCCGATGGGTTTGGAGGGCTGCCGGGAGTGAAAATGCCCTCTAGTGCGCCTGGTCTTGTTGCGTAGGGCACTGGCGGGGAGCGTCAAAATCAATCCCCCAGAAGTGCGGTGCCGGGGTCAAAAACTCCACCCCGACGCGGATTCCTCTTGCTCCGCTCTCCCCGGTAAATACGATACGGCATTCCTGCTCTTCCTGCGTTTCCGGGTTCACCAGCACCAGCATTTCGTCATTGTCCACTTCATGCGTCAGCATCAGCAAGCCGCCGTGGGAGTTCACCACCAGCGTTTCGCATACCTCACGAAACTTCTTGCCCGCGTGGTTGCGGCCCAGAGCCTGCAGCTTCATGCGGTGAAATACGCGCTGGCTGCGCCGGTTTGTCGCGAAAGCGGTTTCTTGCATAGTGTGCCCATCATCGGCCCGGCTCTGGAAAGCGTCAATTGCCCTTTCGGACAGGTGTGCCCAATTGCCATGCTTTTTTGTCCGGCGAACTTGTAAGCCCCAATCGGCTGGCCGTAGAATACCTAGGCGGCTACGGCTTCATGCCGGGCGCATTCAAGACCAAACCGCTGCCGCGCTTTTCTTCATCATTTTTAGGTAGTTAGGCAAGTAGATCTGAATCATTATCATTGCGCCTGGGGGCCTCCTATGAACCTTGCTGAATTTATAGAAAGTCGCCGCGAGCAGCATCTCGGCGAGCTCTACGAATTTCTCCGCATCCCCTCCGTCAGTGCCAAAAGCGAACACAAACCGGATATCGATCGCGCTTCCAAGTGGGTTGCCGACCGTTTGCGCAACGCGGGGTTCAAGACCGTCGAAATCGTTCCCACCAGCCTCCACCCCCTGGTTTACGCCGAATCTCTCGAAGCTCCCGGCAAACCGACCGTCCTTTTCTACGGACACTATGACGTTCAACCCGCCGAGCCGCTGGAACTTTGGACTTCTCCAGCCTTTCAGCCGGAAGTACGCAACGGAAATATCTTTGGGCGCGGCACCGCCGACGATAAAGGCCAGGTTCATATCCATATCAAGGCGCTCGAGTCGCTGCACCAGTTGCACGGCAAATTTCCCGTCAATGTCAAAGTATTGATTGAAGGTGAAGAAGAAGTTGGTAGCGTCAGCCTGTGGGACTACGTCCAGAGCCACAAGGAAAAACTAAAGGCGGACGCTTTACTTGTCTCGGATACTTCTATGCTCGGCAAAGGCGTCCCGTCCATAACCTATGGCCTGCGCGGCTTGAATTACTACGAAATTGAGCTGACCGGCCCCGCGCGCGATCTCCATTCCGGCGTCTATGGCGGAGCGGTCCCCAATCCGCTCACCATCCTCACGGAATTGTTCTCCAAGCTGCACGACAAGAATTTCCGCGTGGCCGTCCCCGGTTTCTATGACGATGTCGCCGCCGTTCCTGCCGCAGAGCGCAAAGCGCTGAACGCGCTTCCCTGGAAAGAAAAGGATTTCAAGCACGCCGTGGGCGCGCCTGCTTACGACGGAGAAAAAGGTTTCACCACGGTCGAGCGACTTTGGATTCGCCCCACCTTCGAGCTCAACGGAATCTGGGGCGGCTATCAGGGTGAAGGCGCGAAGACCGTCATTCCTTCAAAGGCCTACGCGAAATTTTCCACGCGCCTCGTTCCCAATCAGAATCCGCAAAAAATCGCCAAGCTTGTGGAAAAGCACATCCGCAAATTGCTTCCGAAAGGTGTGCACTGCCGCTTCGATGTCCTGAGCACCGGCAAGCCCTGGGTAGCCGCCTACAAAGCGCCTATTTTCCAGGTGGCTCAATCGGCTCTGCAAAAAGGTTTCGGTAAGAAAGCGGTCTTCATTCGTGAAGGCGGCTCCATCCCGTTCGTCACCCAGATGCACGACACGTTCAAAGTGCCGTGCGTTCTCCTCGGCTTCGGTCTTCCCGACGAAAACGCTCACGCCCCCGACGAGCATCTGGCCCTCGAAAACTACTACGGCGGCATCAAGGCCATCGCGCATCTCTACGAAGACCTGGCCGCCCTCTAACTGGATGTAGGGGCACGATAAATCGTGCCTTTTTGCTTTTTTTTGCGGATCCCTGGCCAAATTCTGCGCGGGAAATCGGTTTTAACACCGTTCCAATCGAAACAGAAAACAACCCGCCTCCGTGCTGCGAACATTCACGTAGCGAACCTTCACTTCGCTGAACAACTGCTCCGCCGCCCGTTCCTCCGCTCCCTCGCTAACACGGATTTCCCTCACCAGCGCGCGGTTCTCTCCATATCCTTCCAAAGTCAACAGCCGCCCGCGATATTCTTCTGGAATCACAGCACTCTCCGGATGGCGAGAGCATTCCGACGCGTGGATATAGACCGGACCGGGCAGCGGCGGTTCTCCCAACTCCCGGAAAGGATCGTAGGTAAACAACAGCAACTCCTCTTCATTCTTCCGGATCAACTTCAGGCAATGCCGGCAAGGCGCGCGGCCCGCCGCCACTTCGCGATGCGCCGGGAAACCATAGTTGGGGGATTTTCCGGTATTTCTGACTTGTTCGGC